>ERZ1066122.1006-NODE-1006-length-25301-cov-6.169492_pt1 | contig 25301 bp, 21 predicted proteins | sample MGYA00382769_ERZ1066122 | MGnify/ENA primary metagenome ERZ1066122 (study PRJEB33369, sample SAMEA5778352) | biofilm metagenome | biome: Industrial cooling water; feature: Water cooling tower basin; material: Biofilm | place: United Arab Emirates | collected... | reverse complement strand
GATCTACGCCGAGCTGGGCGATTCGCGCGAGAGCTTCGATTTCCTCTGCTGGTCGCTCGAGATCTTCGGCCGCACCGACGACCCCTCCGGCAAGGTCGATGCCCTCTGCGCCCTGGCCGAGCTCCTGCTCGAGAGCGCGGAGCTCGAGCGGGCCGAAGGCTACCTCGACGAGGCCCTGCAGCTGGCGGAGCAGACAGGAACCCACGAAGACCGAGGCCGGGAACGTCTGACGCGGGCACGTCACGCCCATGCGGAGGGCAAGACCGAGCGCGCGCTCAAACTGGCGCTCGAAGCCCTCGATCACTCTACCGAGGGCATCGACGCAGGGCTCCGTCTCGAGATCCACGCCCTGCTCGCCGAACTGCAGGCGCTGGCGCGACAGCACGAAGCCGCCTCGGCCTCCTTGCGCGCCCTCGACAGTGGCTGGATCCCCGCCATGGCCTACCGCCGTGAGCGGGTGCTCCGCTCCGCCCTGGCCAGCGCTCGACATTTGGGGGACGCGGCCGCATGGAGTCGGTATCGGCGCCTGAGCAAAAAGCTGGCCGTCGAGGGGATGCGCAAGCTGCGGGGAGAGCAATTCCGCCATACTTTCGCCCGCTCTCCGGCAGTCCGCCTCTGTCGCAGTCTTTCTCTCTCAGGCGAAAAACGTTGAGATGTGGATTCCTTGCGCCGGGCGGGGGATAATTGGCGCTAGCCGCTCACGATGAGGCCTTCTCCTTCTCTGGCGGATGAATACACGCGTGACTGCCGTAGATCTTACGACCCGGGCCAAAGGCCTCATCGCCTCGAAACGTTACGAGGAGGCGGTGAAGCTTTGCCGAAGGGTGCTGCTCTCCAAGCCCGATGAGACGGAGGCGCGCATCTTGCTCGGCGTGGCCCTCTTGGCGCTGCAGCGCTTCGATGAAGTGCGCGCCGAGATGCGGGCGCTCTCCAAAGTGGCCCGCGACCAATCCGCCGTGCACCGCATCTTGGGCGAAGCCTACCTGCGCAGCGGCGAGCTCGACAAGGCCGAAAAGGCTCTGCGCGAGGCCTTGAGCATCGACCCCAAAGACGGCGCCGCGGCCACCCTGCTCGGCGAGCTCGCCGGCAAACCCCTCGAGAGCTCGCGCACCATCAGCCGGTGGTTCGATCTCGAGGCCATCGACACGGCCGAAACCGAGATCTCTTTCGAGGACGATAGCGCGCCGCTGCGGGCCAAACCGCGCCCTTTCCGCGGCTCTGCCTCGCCAGGTCGGCCTAGCACAGGACTGCCCAGTGCAGGGCCGCCGCCTTCGGCAGGGCCGCCGCAGGGCTTCGAAGCCGCACGCCATACCTCGCTTCCTCCGCCGAGTCAGGGGCGCCACGAAGCCTCCTCCGAATTGCGCCAGACCTACCGGCCGAGCCGCCCTTCGCGCCTGAGTCAGAGCTCGACGGCGGGAACCACCGAGCTCGATGTCGAGGCCATCGAAGAGCTGATGCCGATCAAGACCGCGCCGATCCCCAAGGAGTTCAGCGCGGCGCTGCAAAGCGGGCGATTTGGTGAGCGGGAAGGGGGCAAAGCCTCGGCTCCGCGCGCCATTCAACAGGAAGACCCGCTGGACGAAATGCCGACGGTGGCGCGTGCCCGTCCCCTCGGCCTCGACAGCTTCGACCCGGAGGCCTTCACCGGCACCTCCGACATTCTCAACCAGGGCGCGGCGACGGGGCCGGGCCGGCATCGGCCTTCCTCGCGACCGGCGCCCCATGCTTCCCTGCCGGGTCAACATCACTCGCTGCCGGGCCAACACCACTCCCTTCCCGGGCAGCACGTCGCCTCCTTGCCGGGTCAACACCACTCGCTGCCAGGCCAACATCACTCGCTTCCCGGGCAGCATGTTGCCTCCTTGCCGGGTCAACATCACTCGCTGCCGGGTCCACACCACTCGCTTCCTGGTCAGCAACGTCCGACCCCTTTGCCGGGGGCCTTGCCCCAAGTGCGTCCCGACGAGGGCCCGGCCGATGCCTGGAGTCAGATTCCGTCGATCACGATGGAATCGCCCAAAATGCGCTCGATTCCGGCCGGGACGCGCTCGATTCCACCGCCGCTGCCGGCCTCGGCACCCCCGCCTCCGTCGCCTCCCTCGATGACCCCACCGCCTCTACCCAAGGGGCAAAGGGCGTCGGCGCCCCCGAAGAAGTCGCGCAAAGAGGCCAAGGCGAAAAAAGAAGCGCGGAAGTCCTCGCCGAAGACGCCGGTGCGCCCCAGCCGCTTTGCCTTGCTGGTTTCCATTCCGCTGCTCCTGATGATCGGCGGTGCTTTGGGCATCTTGTTTTGGCGGGTCCACCGGGCGCAGGGGCGCCTCGATACCCTCGTTCGCCAAGCGATGGACGACGGCTTGGCCTTGACCCTGAAGCAGGCGATCTCGCTGCAGGACGCCAACCTGCGCGACCCGGTGCAGGACGGGGCCCGCCGCGCCAGGCTCTACGCCACCGCGCTTCTCGAGCATGGCACCATCCCTCGCGAGCGGGTGCTGGCGACTTTGCGCAGCCTCAAACCCAGCGCCGGTGATCTCACCGACACCAAGGTGGCCTGGACCTACGCCGCGCTCGCCGATGGCGACCTCGAGCGCGCCCGCGATGCGGCCTGGGGGCTCTCGTCGATCAACAGCGATCCCGCCGAGGTGCGCCGCGTCCGCGCCCTGGTCTCTGCCTCCAGCGGCGATTTGAAGCGTGCCTTGGTCGACGCCAAAGCCCGTCATGCCGCTCTCTACGCCCTGCTACTCGCCAAACGTGGCGAAAGCGTCCTCGCCCTCGACGTGTTGCGGCGCCTCCCCGACTCGGCCGCTGCGGTCGTCGTCCATCTGGCGCGCGCCCGGGCGCTGCATGAAACGCACCCCGAAGATCCGCGCCTGATCAAAGAGACGCAGGAAGTCCTGCAAAGCCCGGGGTTGATGGCTTCGCCCTACCAACGCGCCTGGGCCTCTTTGATCTCGGCCGCCTTTCGCGAGAGTCGCGGCGAGTCAGAGCGCGCCCTCGAGGATGCGCGCGCGGCGCTGGCCAAAGGTCCGGTACGCGATGAGGAGTTCGGCGTGCCGCTGAGCATGATTTTTCAGCGTCTCGGCGCCTTTAAAGAGGCACAAGCGGTGCTTTCCCGCCTGCCGACGAGCGGTGCCCAATCCGAGCGCCGTGCGATCGCCGAAGCGCAGCTCGCCCTCGAATCCCGCGACTTGGAGGCGGCCGAGCGGGCCTTGGCCAAAGCCGGCAACAGCGGCCCTGCCGAGCTGATGCGGGGTCGCTTCTACGAGCGCCAGGGCAAGGTCGAATTGGCGCAAGAGAACTACCGCAAAGCGGCCAAGGACACCCGGACCTTCGCCGAGGCGCAGCGGGCGCTGGCCTTGATCGCCTTACGCCAGGGCCAACCCCAAAGCGTCATCGATCTGCTCGAAAGCGCCTGGACCCGCCGCCCGCAAGACGCGGACTTCGCCTATCTGCTCTCCGAGGCCTATCTGCAGCTCGGGCGTCCGGCGGATGCGACGCGCATCGTCGAGCGCAGCCGTGCGCTGCGGCCCGACGCGCCGGCGCTGCAGCTGCGTCATCTGCTAATGACGAGCGCCAAGGAGTCGCTCGAAGCCATCACCTCCAAGCTGCGCGCGCTGGCGGAGCAGCACCCCAATCACGCCGAAACCCAAGCCTATTTGGCCGACTATATCGCGCGTCAGGGGCGCTGGTCGGAAGCCAAGGCGCTCTACGACCGAGCGCTCTCCATCAACCACGACGTCGCGCTCGCGATCGCAGGCCGCATGATCCTCGCCGTCGAGGAGGGGGACGAGACGACGGCCAAAGATTTGGCGGACAGCGTCGGCCCCCAAGCGGTGGGTGGCGCATCGGCCCTGGGCGGTGAAGTCGGTCGGCATCTGGTGGCGCGCGGTATGGGCGCGCTCGCGGCCCGCCTGCTGAAGACCAGCGCCGAGAGTTCGTCGCGCGTCGAACCCTGGCTCCTGCTCGGGCAGGCTCATATGCAAGCGGAGGCCGACACCGACGCCCGTGCGGCCCTGCGTCGTGCCCAGCAACTCGATGGCAAAGATCCGAGGCCCCGCCTCTTCCTCGCCGCCGTCGAAGCCCGCGACGGCAAAGCCCGTGCGGCCCTCGACGCGCTGGAAGACTTCGAGCGCGCCTTCCCCGTCAGCTCCTTGCCAGCGGGACAAGAAGCCATCTTGATGAGCCTGCGATCGCGCTTGGCCTTCGACGCTGGCAAGTTCGATCTCGCCCGCCGCGAAGCGAGCGCCGCCCTCGAGAAGGATGCCTCGCTCGCCGAACCCCGACTGATGCTCGCCATCGTCTCCGGAGAGGCCCGCGACAGCAGCGCCGAGCAGCGTTACCTGCGCGAAGCGCTCGCGGCCCGCGAACCCGCGGCCGAGGTCGTCGGTCGTCTGCTCGATAAAGTCTCCGAAGGCGTCGAGCGCTGCCGCTTGGCCCGCCGCTATCTCGCCGCTGCCCCGCGAGGCTGGGACGCCACGCGTGCCCGCAAAGCTCTCGCTTCCTGCGCTGCGCCCTGAGGGGAATGGACTCTGCCCTCTTCAGAAACGAGAGAGCGTCCTGGGAGCCGGTCTCGAAAGGTCGGCGTTTAATACGTCGTCACAATCGGTTGACCCCGAGTGCCCCCGCAGAGAATCTACGAGGACGGGCTAAGGGCCCTTCCTCGTAGATTCTTGAGGAGGTAAGCCGGGGTCAACCGATTGTGACGACGTATTAGATGGGCAGGATGCCGCCGAACCAGGCAGCGGCGCCGGCGCCGGCGAGAACGATCAGGGTGATGGCGACCGCTTTCCAGCCTAGCTTCGAGCGCATGGCATTGAGCTCGGGGCTCATTGAGAGCGTCGGCGGCAGGGAGCTATTCGAAATCGCAGGCCCGGAGGGCGACGAGCCTTTGGGCACAGCCGGTGGGGTGGGAGGGGGCGTTTGGGTCGAGGGCGGCCTTTCGCTGCGCAGGCCCAGCTCCGACTCGAGGAGGTTGGCGAGATTGCCCGGCTCGGCTTGGGTGCCGACCGTCTCGACGCCCGACTCGAGCCAGCCGCGCCTTTCGTTCGGCTTGTTCGGCCGGTAGTCGCCCAAGGCGGCGGCCACGTCTTCGTCGTCGCTGAACCACTCGGCCGGGTTCTCGAACTGACCGGCGTCGAGAGGCCGCGTTCCGTCGACCTCGTCCGGGTTGAGAGGTTTGGCGCCCAGGGAGAGCGGGTCGTTCATCTCGTCGAGCGAGGTGAAGCGCTGCATCTCCTCCAGGATGAGCTGGTCGATCATGGACTGGTCGCGGTCCGAGAGCGGCTTGCCCCGCTTGGCTTCGACCGTGGTCTTCACCAGATGGGCGATGTCGTAGGAGGTCACCTTGAGCTGGTGGCGAAAGAGGTACCCTGCCAAGGCATCGCCGAACTCGCGGGCGCTCTCGAAGCGCTGGTCCTTGTCGCGCGCCAAGGCTTTGTGCAGCACCGTCTCGAAGTTGGGGTCGACGTCCGGGTTAAACTTGTCGAGCTTGGGGATCTCGGCGCGCTGCACCAGCTTCACCGTGTGGTAATCGGTGTCGCCCAAGAAGAGCCGCCGTCCAGCGAGCATTTCCCAGAGCACGATGCCGAGAGAAAACACGTCGGAGCGCCCGTCCACGGCTTCGCCCATCGCCGCTTCGGGCGAGAGGTAGCCAAACTTGCCTTTGACGACTCCGGGGTCGGTCTTTTCGAGCTGGGTGGTCGCTTTGGCCAGGCCGAAGTCGGTCACTTTGACTTCGCCGCGCCGGCTGACGAGGATGTTGGGCGGCGAGATATCCCGGTGCACGATGTTGAGCGGCACCTCGTTGTCGTCCGTCAGCTCGTGCGCGTAGCTGAGCGCGCGGCAGGCCTCCATGCAGAGATAGAGCGCCTCTTTGAGCGGAAATCGCTTCCCCTGCTTGCGCAGCGCCTCCATCAAGGTCTTGAGGTTGGTGCCGTCGACGTACTCCATGACGATGAAGTAGGTGTTGTCGGCGGCGCCGATATCGAAGACGGAGACGATGTTGGCGTGATTGAGCTTGGCGCCCAGCCTCGCCTCGTCGAGGAACATCGCGATGAAGTTCCGGTTCTGCGCCAAATGCGGCAGGACGCGCTTGATGGCGACCTTTTTCTTGAAGCCCTGGACGCTCGCTGCCTCGCCGACGAAGACTTCCGCCATGCCGCCAGCTTCGAGGCGTTCGGTCACACGATATCGCTGTTCTGCCATAGTCTTCGCGGCGAAGGTCCCGGAGCGTTCCTGGTGTTGGGCCGACGGCCCACCGATTGTCGTTGCCGGGGCCTCATTCGTCAAGCCTGTGGTATCCAGGCCGCCGGCTCGCCTCCCGGGGATCGAATCTCGACGTTGGTTCATGTTGACACCGGAGCCTGCAGACGCTTGACTGATGCCAGTGCCACGGTCAACCCGTCCTTTACGTATCTCTCCTTCCATCTTAGCGTCAGATTTCGGCCGCCTCGCCGAGGAAATCGCTGCCGTCGAGGCGGCGGGCGCCGATTGGATTCACGTCGACGTCATGGACGGCCGCTTCGTGCCCAACCTGACCATCGGCCCTGTGGTCGTCGAAGCCCTGCGCCGCGTGACGACCTTGCCCCTCGACGTGCACCTGATGATCGTCGAGCCCGAAAACTACATCGACGACTTCGCCAAGGCCGGCGCCGACATCCTCACGGTCCACGCCGAGGCCAGCTATCATCCGCACCGCTTGCTGCAGCGCATCCGTGCCCTGGGCAAACGTGCAGGCATCTCCCTCAACCCGCATACCAGCGAAGAGAGCCTCCGTTACCTGCTTCCCGAGCTCGACCTCATTTTGGTGATGTCGGTAAATCCGGGTTTCGGCGGCCAGAGCTTCATCGACAACGTCGTGCCCAAGATCGAAGCGCTACGCGCCATGATCGATGCCAGCGGATTCACCATCGATCTCGAGGTCGACGGCGGTATAAAATCAGGTACCGCGGCGCGTGTCATGCAAGCGGGCGCCGACGTCCTGGTCGCCGGGAGCGCCATTTTTGGGGCGAAAGACTATGGAGTGGCCATTTCCGCCCTTCGTGAGGATCGCTAGTGAGCAATGAAGAAGCTGCCATCACCACCGTATTCGTCGACGACAAGGCGACCAAACGCCGGCTGAAACGCAGCCGCATCGTCATCGTCGAAGGCCCCGACCGCGGCAAAGAGCTCGTCATCGAACGAGAGCGGGTCACCGTTGGACGCAGCCCCATCTGCGATTTGATGCTCAGCGACAAGGCGGTCAGCGGCACCCACTTCGAGATCGTCGCCAGCGAATCAGGCTTTCTGCTCCGCGACCTCGACTCCACCAACGGCATTTTCTGCGGCGACCTGCGTGTCCGCGAGGTTTGGCTTCGGCCGCCCACCTTCCTGCGCGTCGGCCAGACGGAGATGCGTTTCGAGCCGGTGCAAGGCATCGTCGAGATCGACCTCAGCAAACAAGAGCGCTTCCACGAACTGGTCGGCAAGAGCCTGCGCATGCGCGAGGTCTTCGCCATCCTCGAGAAGGCGGCCGCCACCGACCTGACCGTGCTCGTCTGCGGCGAGACCGGCACCGGTAAAGAGTTGGTGGCGCGGGCGCTGCATCAGAGCTCGACCCGCAAGAGTGGCGCTCTCGTCGTGCAGGACTGCGGCGCCATCCCCAAAGACCTGATCGAAAGCACGCTCTTTGGCCATGAGCGCGGCGCGTTTACCGGCGCCACCGAGCGCCACAAGGGCTCCTTCGAGCAGGCGGACGGCGGCACCATCTTCCTCGACGAGATCGGTGAGCTCGACATCTCCTTGCAGCCCAAGCTCCTGCGCGTCCTCGAGAGCCGCGAGATCAAGCGCGTCGGCGGCGATCGCACCATCCCCGTCAACGTGCGCGTCGTCGCGGCGACCAACCGCGACCTTCGGCAGATGGTCAGCGAGGGCACCTTCCGCGAGGACCTCTACTACCGCCTCAGCGTCGTCCAGGTCGACCTGCCGCCCCTGCGCGAACGGCCCGAAGACGTTCCCCTGATGGTCGATCAGATCCTGAACATCCTCACCCAGCGCCAGGGCTCCATTCAAGGTCGCGCCTTCACCGTCGAAAGCAGCGCCATGTCGCGTCTGCAGGCCTATCACTGGCCCGGCAACGTGCGCGAGCTGCGCAACGTCATCGAGCGCGCCGCCTCCTTGGCCGATGGCAGCACCCTGACCGTCGACGACCTCGTGCCCAACCTCCAGCGCGTGCCTGTGGAAGGGGCGGTCTTCGGCCGCGCCGAGCAGTTCGTCGAAGAGGGGCTCCCCTTCAAAGAGGCCAAGCAGCGCATCATCGACGCCTTCGAGGCCTCCTACTTGCGCGCGCTCCTCGAGCGGCACAACGGCAACATCACTCGCAGCGCCCAAGCGGCGGGATTGACGCGCTACCACCTGCGCGAGCTCGCCAAACGTTTCGGCATCCGTGGCACGGCGGACTGAAGGCGAGGAGACGCCGGCTCCACACCGTCTTCGTCCAGCGCGCGATCCTTCCTCCCGAAAGCGAAGACCTCTTCGCGGAAGGCGGGCTTTGCAACGCGCCTCGATCGCGCTGGCCCTCGCTTGCTCCCTGCCCATTGGACAGGCGCAAGAAGCCGTCCCGCCGCCGGCCTGGGCTCGCTCGGTGCGCGCGCTTCGTCCGGCGACCGCGGTTTACCCCGAGCCCCGAGTCGCAGGCCCGCCGCGTGGCCAACTCTGGCAGGGTCACCACTACGCCTTCCTGCGCCGTGTCTTCGGCAAAGGTTGCCGTGAGGGCATCTTCTTCGAGCTCGCCCCCCAGGCCTACGTCTGCGCTGAGGAGGTCGAAGTCGCGCGCGAGTTGCCCGAGGAAGTCCCCGAACCCGCCTACCGCTACGCCATCGTTCGCCGCGCGGAGGCCCCGGCCTATACCCACCTCTCCCACCGCCGCTCGCGCGAGGCCCTCGAGACCTTGCCCTTGGGCTTTGGCGTCGCGCTGATCGCTTCGGTCGAGCAGGAGGGCGAGCGTTATGCGCAGACCTGGCGAGGGCGGTGGATCCGTGAAAAAGACCTCCGCCTCGTCGAAGCCAGCCGCTTTCACGGCCTCAGCTTCGAAGCGGATGCCCCTCGCGCACAGGAGCTCGCGGGCAGGGCATCCGAGCTCAGCAGCGCACTCCGAGGACTGAAGCGCTTGCCTTACCGGGCGCCGCCCTCCGAGATCGCAGCAAACGAGCGCTGGATCGACATCGACCTCGCGACCCAGACCTTGATCGCCTACGAGGGCGAACGCGTCCGCCTCATCACCCGAGTGTCGACCGGCCGAAGTCCTCACCGGACGCCCAAAGGCCTCTTCCGCATCCAGCGCAAACTCCGCTTCGACGATATGGACAACCTCGCCGACCTCGACGCCGAGACCAACTACTTCCTCGCTCAGATACCCTGGGTGCAATATTTCAGCGGTCCATATGCCCTGCACGCCGTCTTCTGGCACGACCGCTTCGGCAGCCCCAAAAGCCGAGGCTGTATCAACCTGGCGCCAGCAGACGCCGCTTGGCTCTTCGCCTTCACCTCGCCCCAGCTGCCCAAAGCTTGGCAGAGCGTCGGCAGCGCGAGGGGCGAAAAAGGCACGCGGCTGCGGATCCGCTGAAGAAAAGGGCGGCGCAAAAAAGCCGATCCGCCTGTAATAGAAATTACCGTTTTTTAGGTAGATGAGGCTTTTCTGGATAAAGACTTGCATCTCCCTGTGAGCTCCCTTGCAGGAAGGGGCGGAGAGACACAGGTTTTTCTGCACAGGGCGGCCGGCTCCGAGGTGAAGAGATGCAGCGTCGTTTTTCCAAGTATCAAGGTCTAGGGAACGACTTCGTGCTCGTCGAAGCGTCGCTCCAGGGCTCCGGATGGTCGACGGAGGCCGTGCAAACGCTTTGCGACCGCCACCTCGGGATCGGCGCCGACGGCATCCTTTTCACCTGGAAGGATGACGAGGGCATCCATATGCAGGTCGCCAACGCCGACGGCTCGCGGCCCGAGATGTGCGGCAACGGTCTGCGCTGCGTCGCGCGCCACTGGCTGCAGCGCGATGAAATCGGCGAGGAGACCTTCGTCGTCCTGACCGAGGCCGGTCCGCATCGTTGCCGCAGCGTCGGCAGCGAGATCGAGGTCGAGATGCGTCGGCCCGAAGTGCTGCAGCGCGAGGCGAGCTGGGGATTCGGAAACGATGTCGTCAATCTCACCTCGATTTCCATGGGCAATCCTCACGCGGTGACCTTCGATTCCCTCGGCGAAAGTCGTCTGATGTTGGGTCCGCGGATCGGCAACGATCCGCGTTTTCCCGGCGGGACCAACGTCGGCTTCGCCACGCTGACGAGCGCGACGCCCGGGGAGATCGACCTGCAGGTCTGGGAGCGCGGTGCGGGCTGGACCCGGGCTTGTGGCACGGGCGCCTGCGCAGCTGCCGTGGCCGCGGTGGCGAGCGGAAGGTGCGCCCCAGGGCAGGTCATCGCCGTCCGTCTTCCGGGGGGCGTGCTGAAGATCCTCGTCCCTTCCCTCGACGCTCCGGTGCGGATGACCGGCCCGGCCCATCTCGTCTTCGAGGGCACGTTGCGGGAGGAGGTCTAGGTGGCAGCCTCGACGCTGGAGCATCCTCAGGCCCCGCACTACGAGAGCGCGCTCCGGCCCGCGCGTCAGCCTCGCCCTTTGGCCAAAACCGGCGCCTCCTCATGGACCAAAGTCGCCGCGGAGAGCGAGCGCTACCAAGAGGCCTTGGCCAAGGTCGAGGTCGAAATCGCCCGGGCCGAGCGATACCACCATCCCCTCGCCTTGCTTTGGCTCGGCGGCGCCGGCGACGAATCCTTCCGCTCGCAAGCCCCATCGCTTGCAGGCTTGCTCCGTCGCTGCGATCTGCTCTGCCCCTGGTCGGCCACCAGCGACATCCTCTTGCTGCCCGAGACTGGGCTCGCCGGCGCCCTCCGTGTGCGCCGCCGCTTGCTCGAGGCGGCAAGGCCCAGGCTCTCGCGCGCCAGCGATGAGGATTCGCCGCCCGCGATCGGCATGGCCATCTACCCGGTCGAGGGCGTCGACGCCTCGTCGCTCTGTCGCTTGGCCAGGATGCGCAGCGAACGTTGGCATCGCAAACGCGGCGGCTTGGCTCAGCTGGCGTCCAAATCCTTCCGCGGCATCTGCGAAGCGCTCCTCGACGACCCGGCGCAGCGCACTCTCCCGCAGAGGGCGAGCACTCCGGAGCCCTCGCGCGGAAGCGCTGCCTCCTTCTCGCACGAAGGTCTCGCGCATCTCGCCTCCTACTTGCTCGCGGAAGCGTTTCGGCAACCCTCCAAAGGAATGCTCGCTTTGGGCGGGATCGATTCGGTGGCGCTCACGCTGGGTGCGCGCCTCGCCGACCTCGCAGGGGTGGAAGCCACGCTCCGCCTCCACCGCCTAGGTTTGGCGGCCGATCCCCAAGCGCGAGATTCTGAGCGGGCGGGAGGTTTCTGGGCCAGCGATCGCGTCGATTTTTTCCTCTTCTGGATGACGGAGTACGGCGCTTACGTCCTCCTCGGCCGCCGCGAAAGCGCGCAGAAGTATCGCGTCTTCCACAGCTCGGATGCTCTGGTCGTCTCCTTGCTCTGCCAGCGCTTCGAAGAGGGTCTCGTTCAGGATGGCCATGCCTAAGGAAGCAGCGACGCGGCCGCGTTTGTGGATCCTCGACTCCGACTTGCGGAGCTATCGAGAACTGGTCGATGCGCTCAAGGGGGCCGGAGTGCGCGTCGGCTTCGCGCCTTCGGTGGAGGCGCTGCTGCAAGAAGCCAGGGAGCGCGGCTTCGATGCGCTCATCGTCGAGAGCCGTTGGCTGCGGGTCGGTTGGTGTTCGCTCATCGACCTCCTGCGCGACGCGCCTCTGGCAGGCCACGCGGAGATCCTCGTCTGCTCACCTTCCGAGGAGCCAAGCGAGGAAGACTTGCCTTCGCGCTGGGATGCGCCCGAGTTCGGCGGCAGCGAGTTTGCGCTCGTGCAGAAGCCTTTTCGGGTGCCGGAGATGTCGAGCCGCTTGTTGCAGGGCTTCCGCAAAAAGGAGCGCGCACTGCCCCAGATGCTTCACGCGCCCTCCGCGCTCTACTTGCGCGAACTGCTCGAAGTCTTCGTCAGCCATCGCCGCAGCGGCGTGCTCAGCCTCGCGCATCAAGGCCGCGAAGGGCGTGTGGTGCTGGAGCGGGGGGAACTGCTCGACGCCCGCCTCGGCAAAGCCCTGGTCGGCCCCAAGGCGCTGATTCGGCTCATGGGCCTGCCCGCCTCTTGCGCGCGCTTCTGGCCAGAGGCGCCGCGCAGCCCGCGCACGCTTTTCGGGGCGGCACGTGCACTTTTCCAGCTCGCCGATCGGGAGCAGCGAGAGATCGAGCATTGGAAGGCCAAGCTGCCGCTTTGTGAGCGTCCGCTCCGAGCCGAAAGGGGCCTGCTCGCCGGAAGCCGCCTCAATCGAGTCCAGCATGCGATCTGGAGCTTGCTCGCGAGCAAAGCGCGGGAGCTCCAGGAACTGCTCGACGAACTCCCGGACTTCGACTCTCTCCTGATGGAGAACCTGGCCGAGCTGCTCGAAGCGGGCCTGGTGCGGCCCCTCGACGACGCGCGCGCCGGCTTGCGCTTTTGCTCGGACGAAGAGCTGCCGCGTTGGCAGCGCACCTTGCGTCAGCTGAGCGGATGGGAGAGCGGCCGGTCGCCGCGCATCGCCTTGACCTCGCAGCGCCCGGAGCGGATTGAATGTTTTCTGCGCGCCTTGCGCCCGGTGCGCGAGTTCCGCATGGCCGCGACCGCGCTGCCCAGCTTGAGCTCCACCGGTTTCGGCAGCCTCGGCGAGCTGCGTTTAGGAGCGAGCGCCGTCGAATTGGTCGCCTTGCCTCTGAACCCGAGCTGGATGCCTTTATGGGAGTCGCTGACCCGTCCCGAGAGGCGCGCTCTCTTGCTGGACTCCGAGCGCGATGCCTGGATGCAGCGCCTCGAGCAGACCTTGGGCATGAAGCTCGTCATCGAGCCCGCGGCGTGGCAATCGACGCAGCAGGCCCTCGACGCGCTGCGCCGTACCCTCAACGTTCCGCGCGCAGATAGGCTTTGAGCGCCTCTCCAGCCGCCTTCTTGTCGAAGTTCAGCCCGCGGAGCTCGCGGCGCAGCGATACCTTCGAGAAGAGTTCGTTGAGGTAGTCATAAAATCGCCGGCACTCGCGCAGCGCCTGCGCCAGGTGTTCGTGTTCCAAGAGGTCGGCTTCGCGTAGCTCCTCGATGGCGCGCAGAAAATGGTCGAGGCGGCCGTAGTCGCTGCTGCGCACGAGCTGGTAGCCGATGGCGCGGAAGTGCCGCAAAAACTCGCGAACGAACTCGTAGGTGGCGCGCGAGTTCCAGCCCTGGCTGTACTTGAGCGCGGCCTCGCCTTTGACGAGGAAGGCACGCATGATCTGCGCGAAGATCCACACGTCGCGGCGCAGCCTTTCGCTGGCGGCGCGGCGCGAGCTGCCGTCGAGGGAGAGGTCGCCCTCTTTGCCCTGCGGGCAGAGCTCTGTATAGAGCGAGCGCACCGCGTGATGCACCGAGGTTTGAATGAGCTCGACGCTGTGGCTGAGCTGCGCGTTCAAAGTCGCCGAATCCGCCCACTCTTCGATGGGGGGCAACTCGCCTTCCAGCACGCGTTGCACCTCCATCTGTAGCGATTGCGCCATATGCACCAGGAGCGAGCGCAAGGAGGCCAGCGCCGTCCCGAGCTCCATCAGATGGCCGTGACGCTCGCGGACTTCGGCCGCCGTGTACGAGAGCAGCTCGCGTTCGAAGCCCTCGGCCATGACATCGGCGGCGCGGCGGCTGATGAAGCGGGTCAGCGTGCGCAGATCGCTGCGCAGCACGGAGAGCACGAGGCAGGCGCGCGGCAGTTGTGTGCCGTCGGAGGCGTAGCGCTCGATGAGACGCAGATAACGCAGCGAGCGGAAGAGCGTCAGGAAGCTGAGCGCGACGATGCGGTGTGCCGTCCGGCTCTCGACGTGATGCAGCGCCTCGAGCACATGCGGGTTGCGGATGCGGTCGAACTCCGGGCGGAATTCCAGCGCCACGAGGGGATTGAAATAGGCATTGCGGCCGACCTCCCGCACGACCATGCCGTGCAGGGCTTCGAATTGCTTATGGGAGACTCGGTCCAGGCGCAGCAGGCCGTCGGCGACCTCGAGAAAACCGCTGAAGGTTTGCCGCAGCAGCAGCAGCGAGTCTTCGGGCGTGTCTTGGCCCAGCTGTTCTTGCACCAGGCGCCCGCGTTCGGCGTCTTCAGGGAGCACGGTCTCGAGATAGCGAGCGAAGGTGTAGGCGCGGTCTTTGCGGCCGAGCAAGCTGCGTACGAGATGGACGACTTGGGCCACACCCTCGCGCAAAAACCCGAGCTCGACGCGGTAGTCGTGCGCGACCGCCAGGCGCTGGCGGAAGGGGCCGGGATGGTTGCGCAGGTTGCCGAAGCAGGCGATGCCCTTGAGCAGCATCTCGAGCTCGAAGAGGTGCTCCTCCTTCTGCTCCCAGGCCAAGCCCGAAAACCACAGGTCGCGGGCGCCCTCCTGCTCGCGGCGCAATCCGCGCGTATCCCGGAGCAGGTTGGCGTAGATGTCGCGCGAGGTAGGACGTGGCCAATGCGAAGGCACCGGGGACGCGCCTTTCGGGGGCTCCCAATGCCGTGCCTGCGCTACTTCATGGACGAAGGAATCCACGGGGTCGGTCATCTCCGGCACCGAGGGACGATGCGAATGGACGCCGCCTTTCGCATGCGGCGCGTACTTATCGTCGCACGAGCCGCAAAAAGAAGAAAGGTTTTGCACCCCGAAAAGGGGAAACGCCGGCGGAGAGATCGACCCGGCGACGAGCGCCTAGGCCCCGCTCGAAGCCTTTACTCCCCGACGCGTACGCCTTTCCAGAAGGCGACGCGCCCGCGAATATGGGCGGCGGCGCTCTTGGGCTTGGGGTAATACCAGGCGGCGTTTTCGTTCACCTCGCCCTCGACCACCACGTGGTAGTAGTGCGCCGTGCCCTTCCAGCCGCAAACGCTCGTATGTTCGCTGGGACGGAAGTGATCGGAAACGAGGCTCTCTTTAGGAAAATAGAGGTTGCCCTCGACGCGTTCGATGTCGTCGCTCTCTGCGATCGTGACGCCGTTCCATTCGGCTTTGGCCATCTCTGCTCCTCGCGACTGCGTTCGTTTTGGGGATCGGGGAGATGGGGTGAGATGGCAGGCTTGGCAAGGTGGCGTACGCTTTGCGACTCCTTACAAAAGCGCCCGACCGCCTCTGCGTTTGGCGCTGGGGCGGTCGGGCGGCGGGAGAGCGCGTCGTCTCTCAGACCTGGAGATCAGGGCGCGCCGATCGAGTCCAGGAAAGCGCGCACGCGCGGATCGTCGAGCCTGGCGTGCGCATGGTAATCCCCTTGGTTGCAGAACTGGCCGTTGCCGTCGGAGTCGAAAACGGTGGAAGCGATGCCCGCGAGGCGATCGACGGCGCCGACCCGAACCAGTGCAGGACCGCCCGAGTCGCCAACGCAGAGGTTGCCGAGCGCTGCACCTGCGCCACCAGTGTAGAGCGCGCCGAGGTCGATGCCGGGATCGAGCGGATTGACGCGCGTAATGCTGGCATTGCGTTTCACGCCGAAGCCGCGCGCAGGTTTGCCGGCGACGTAGGTGCGGTTCGCACCGAAACCGACCGCCGTATAGTTGAGCGTCGCGTCGAGAGGCGGCAGGTCTAGGCTGGCACGGTTGACCGGAATGGGCGCGGCCCAGGCGCGTGGGACGGCTCGCTGGAAACGAACCACCGCGACGTCATGAACCCACGCATTCGGCGCATTAGGAACATAACTGGGGTGGATGAAATAGCGGGCCGAGCGGCGCCAGGCGATGAAGTGATCGTCGCCATCGTCGTTGGGTGGAGGATTGTTAGCAAGGTCGGGAACCTCCAGATTCCGACTACCAAAATAGGCCAAAATGTTGCGTTGAGGAGTTCCCCGCTCGATGCAATGCGCCGCGGTGTAGATGGTCTTGGGATTCACCAGCGTACCGGTACAGCGAGACACACTGTTCCCTTTGAAGATGAAGAGTTGAACGACTCCTGGATACTTTGCCCCACTTGGTCGTCCATCGACGATTTCATCGTTGATCGACCCGTAGCGTTCCGGGTCTTCGTTGGCGCACGAAGCGAAAACAGCCGAAGAGAGAAGCGCAAGACAAGGCAAGGCGAGCGAATTCAAAAACCTTGGCCACTTCGTTCGGATCGACATAAGCAAACCTCCACTGCTTGAGGACGAGGGGAAGTCAGCAAAAAGGAAGCCAGGCTCGTCTTTGTCAGCGATCGGCCCAGAATTATCGAGTGTCGTTCCAAGGATACAGTCGGAACAGACCAAGGCCTTGATGGGGAGATCTCTTCCCGAAGATGGAGGCCAGCGCAGCCCGAGAAACTATGATCTCTGTGTCCCAGGTTGGTGAGTGTCCTCACCTCCCCGGACCCATTCAAAAGAGGCGCTGCTGACCGCGCTCAGGGACTGGAAGCCCCAGATGTTGGTAGGCGCGCTCGGTCGCCATGCGTCCGCGTGCGGTGCGCGCGAGCAATCCCTGCTGCAGCAAGAAGGGCTCGTAGACATCTTCGAGCGTATCGCGCGCTTCGCTCAAAGAGGCGGCGAGCGATTCGATGCCTACCGGGCCGCCGTTGTAGTGCTCGACGATGATGCGGAGGAAACGTCGGTCCATGTGGTCCAGACCCATCTCGTCGATATCGAGGCGATCGAGCGCCTTCTGCGCGGCCTCTAAGGTGAGGACGCCGTTGCCGAGCACCTGCGCAAAATCGCGGGCGCGCCGCAGCAAGCGGTTGGCGATGCGAGGGGTACCACGGGCGCGTCGTGCGATCTCGAAGGCCGCGCGTTCGTCGACCTCGAAATCCAGCAGACCCGCGCTGCGTTGGACGATCGCCTGCAGCGCCTCGGAGGTGTAGTAGTCGAGGCGCGCGACGTAGCCGAAGCGCGAGAGCAGAGGGCTGGTCAGAAGGCCGGTACGGGTCGTCGCCGCCACCAAGGTGAAGGGGTTCAGCGGCAGCTGCAGGGTCGTGGCGTAGGCGCCTTCGCCGTGCACGATATCGATGCGGAAGTCTTCGATCGCCGTGTAGAGGTTTTCTTCGACGACGGCGCTCAAACGATGGATCTCGTCGATGAAGAGCACATCGCGGCTTTCGAGCTTGGTAAGCAAAGCCGCGAGCTGGCCTTTGTGCTCGATCGCTGGACCGCTCGCCATCGACAAGGTGACCTCGAGCTCTTGCGCCAGGATGTTTGCCAGCGTCGTTTTTCCCAGGCCGGGCGGGCCACAAAAGAGGATGTGGTCGAGAGGCTCGCCGCGCCGCCGCGCCGCCTCGACGAAGATGCGCAGGTTCTCGAGGAGCTTTTCTTGGCCGATGAAATCATCGAAGTGCGTGGGCCGGAGCGTAAGCTCGTAGCGGCGCTCCGCATCTTGCAGCTCGGGGCCGAGGGGCCTTTCCTGCGCTTCCTCCTCTTTGCGCCGCGCCATGGTCCTTTACCTCGCCAACTGAATCAGCGCTTCGCGCAGAAGCACCTCGGTCGTCTTGCCCTCGGCGTCGATCCCCTCGACCGCCCGTTCGGCCTCGGCGCCGCGGTAGCCCATTTGTACGAGCACCTCGACCACGGCGCGCCGCGGATCGTCCGGCGCTTTGCCAGGCGCCTGGGCCGATCCCGGGCTCTCCTCTTCGAAGAGGAGCTTGTCGCGCAAATCGACCAACATGCGTTCGACCGTCTTCTGGCCGACCCCGGGGATACCGCGGAAGGCTTGCCGTTCCCCCCGGCCGATGGCCGCCGCCAAACGTGGTCCATCCATCACGCCCAAGATCGAGAGCGCCAGCTTGGGGCCGATGCTCGAGACTCCGATCAGCTGACGAAAGGCGCTGCGGTCCTGCACGCTGAGAAAGCCGTAGAGCACGAAGGCCTCTTCGCGCACATGGGTGTGAATGTGCAGCGTGACCGCTTCGCTCGAGGGCACGAGCTGCGCCCAGGTGCGGATGGGCACGAAGACTTCGTAACCGACGCCCGCGACGTCGAGCGTACAACTTCCGTCGCCGCCTTTGGCGACCACTACTCCATGCAGCCTGCCGATCACCGCCCTACGCTAGCAGGAGAGGCCGGAGCACGCCCGCGGCGCGCGCGTGAGGTGGACTTGGGCGCGACGGCTACCCCGTTGCAACGGAGCGCCCTGGCGGCCGAGATGGGGCTGGCGCTTGCCGCAAGGGCAGCGAGCGCCTTCGCCTTTGCACCCTTCTTCGAGATCGCGCCGATTACACCGCCCTGACTACGGGCGTGCGTAATCGCCAGCGCCAGCGCATCGGTGGCGTCGAGGCCAGGCAGTTCCTTCCAGCCCAAAATGGCCCCGACCAGGCGGGCCACTTGATCCTTTTCGGCGTTCCCCTTGCCGCTGATGCAACGTTTGACCAAGGAGGGAGGCAAGTCGGTGACCTCGAGCGCCCGTTCGGCGGCGGCGAGCAACACCACGCCTCGCACATGGCCCAGCTTGGGCGCCGCGTCGGCAAAGTTCGCGTGGAAGATGCTTTCGACCGCCACGGCGCGAGGCTCGAAACGGTCGATGATCTCGATCAAGCCGCGGTAAATCTGATGCAGCCGCTGCTGCAGGCTGTCGCCGCTGCGCAGCCGCAACACGCCCGCATCCACACCGCGCAGCTGCGGCCCCTGAGACTCGACCACGCCCCAGCCGAGGCGCCTGCTGCCCGGATCGATGCCCAAGATGCGTGTGGGCTCTCGCGCCGCGCTCGCCTTGGCTCCCCGGATGGGCGTCATTCCAGGCTCGCCAGGGCCTCTTCGCTGAGGTCGAAGTCGGCGTGGACCTTCTGCACGTCGTCGTGGTCTTCCAAGGCCTCGAAAAGGTTGAGGAGCACTTCGGCTTCCCGCCCCTGCACGACCTTGGGCGTCTTGGCGATGTAGGCGAGCTGCGCGCTCTCGATCTCCAAGCCCGCGCTTTCGATGCCATCGCGCACCGTATCGAGCGCCTCGCGATCGCTCGTCACCACCCACTGCCCTTGGTGCTCGACTTCTTCGGCGCCGGCGCCTACCGCCACCTCGAAGACCTGCTCCTCACTCAAAGAAGCATCGCTCAGGCGAATCACGCCTTTTTCGTCGAAAGCCCAGGCCGCCGAGCCGGAGCCACCGAGCTGCCCGCCATGTTTTTCGAAAATCTTGCGGATCTCGGGCGCCGTGCGGTTGCGGTTGTCGGTCAGAGCTTCGACCAGAAAAAGCGTGCCGTGAGGGCCGACGCCTTCGTAAAGAAGCTCCTCGTACTCCACCCCTTCGAGCTCACCGGTGCCCTTCTTGATCGCCCGCTGGAGGTTGTCCGTGGGCATATTGTTGGCTTTGGCCAGATCGATGGCACGGCGAAGACGGGGGTTGCCGCTGGGATCGCCGCCGCCCATGCGCGCTGCGATTGTCAGCTCCTTGATGATCTTCGTAAAGACTTTACCGCGCTTGGCATCCTGCGCGCCTTTACGATGTTTGATCGTGGACCACTTATTATGGCCGCTCATGAATCACCCCAGGTCAAAGAACCGGACTCTTCCGAAGGTGGCTCCTTCTGTCAAGTTGTCCGGGATTTCGACCTGGCATCGTGCGCGCCGCCTGTAAACCCGATTTCACACCGGGACCCGGACCGCCGCTTCACACCGGAGGCTGCGGCGAGGTCGCTGGGAAGAAGGCGCCGCGTGGATCCAGGCTTGCGAATCGAGGGTTCTGGACGCGAAACTGGCCGATGCGCCTGGCACGGAATATGGAACTGGGGCATCCGAAGGCGAAGGCCTTTTGCGCAATGGAGCCGAACGTGAACCTCGAGCGAACTCATCTGCCCCTACGCTGGTTTTGGGCCTTCCTCTCCTTGGCGCTGCTCGCGGCTTGCGGCTCCGACGACTATTATTGCGACGACACGGGCTGTTATTACTGCGACGGAATCGGTTGCCGTCGCGTCGAGGCGCCTCAGCGTCCCCCCTGTCAAAGCCACGCCGAATGCGCGCAGGGCACGGTCTGCACCGAGCTCGGCTGCGTCGAGGTCTGCGGCGGCGATGCGCAATGCCGTACCAAAGGCACCGTCTGCCGTAGCGCCGACGGCCTGTGTTTGGAGCCCAGCGAAGAGACGCCCGACCTGACGCCGACGGCCTGCATGCGCAGCGCCGACTGCAACAACCCCAACCTCTGGTGCAAAGACGGCGCCTGCGTCCTCGCGCCACGTTGTGGCAGCGGTAGTTGCGACTGTTCGGCTACAGGGCAATGCGAGGACCCGAACTACAACTGCATCGAGGGGCAATGCCGCGCGAAGAGCGTCAGTTGCCGATTCGCCGACGATTGCGGCGACATCTCGAAGCGCGCCTGCCTAAACGGCGCCTGCCTTCCCCTTTGCAGCGCGGCCAACCCGAACTGCCCTTCGGGTTACCAGTGCGACACGCAGCTCAACGTCTGTCGCCCGGCGCCGGGCAATAGCTGTCAGCAAGCCTCCGACTGCGGCGCCGGCAACCGCGCCTGCATCGATGGTCGCTGCTACGAGGCCTGCTCGGGCGATCCCGACTGCGGCGCGGGGCGCTACTGCGACCAAGGCCTTTGCCGTAACGACGACCGTCAGCTCAATACCTGCGAAGGCTGTCAGCATCTCTGCGTCGAAGGGCAGTGCCGTACGCCTTGCGGCCAGGGCTACTTCGATTGCGCCATGGTCGATCCCAACCTCTCGCAGTGTTTGCCGGCGGCGCCTTTGCCTTACGGTCTCTGCGTCAGCCCGCGCAACGTCGGCAGCAACTGCTCGCTGCCTCGCGATTGTGCGGCGGGACAGCTCTGTCTCAATGGCATTTGCCGCTGAGCAGGACCGGGCCCGAAAGGATTGGAGCGCAGACTCCAATAGAGCCAGCATGCCATCGTGAGGAGGCTGAGCGCGGACCAGGTCGCCACGAAGGCGAGGTAGAGGAAAGCCGGAAGCATCGTCTCCCTAAGCTAAGCACTCTCCTCGCCTCCCGTAAGACGCAGTCCTTCGACTGGCGAAGGGGTACAGTTCGGGCAAACTGTACCCCTCGACGCCTTTGCGATCTGTGCCTGCCCACGGCCCAGGTTTGGGGATAGCCTTCTGCAGCAGGAGGGGGGAGCGATACCATGCCCGCCAAGCTCAAACTCTTGCGGGCTCGGTCCGCGGCGGAGGGCGAAAGTCCATGGCCGCGAGGCTCGGCTCTCGCTGCAGGCTCGCAGCCTCTCTACGAGGGCGTCGCCGCGCGACTGCAGGCGATGATCGAAGGCCGCACCTTGCGCCCTGGCGACCGGATCCCTTCGGTGCGGCGGTTGCATCGGCAGTGGTCGGTCAGCGTCTCGACCGTCTTGCACGCCTACCGCTTGCTCGAAGCGCGGGGGCTGATCGAAGCTCGGCCGCAGTCCGGCTACTACGTCCGGGCGGGCATCAAGCCGCATCAGAAGCTGCGGGCGCTGCCGCCCTCGAAGGAGGCCTCCGAAGCGGCCGTCGAGGTTCGCTCCTTGGCGGTGCGCCTCAGCGAAAACGCCAGTCGCGACGACTTCGTCAAACTCGGCTGCGCGCTCCCCGACCCCTCCTTCATGCCGACGCTCGAGCTGGGTCGCTTGCTGAGCAAGGTCGCGCGCCACAAAGCCGAGAGCCATGGCTATTCGCTCGTGCCCGGGCATCCCCGGCTGCGGCGTGAGCTGGCCGCGCGTCTGCTCGACTCGGCCTGCATCCTGCGTCCCGACGAGCTCGTCATCACGCATGGCGCACAAGAGGCCGTCTACCTGGCCCTGCGCGCCGTGACCTCGCCGGGCGATGCGGTCGTCGTCGAGTCGCCGACCTATTTTGGTCTGCTCGAAGTGCTCGCGGCGCTCGGCTTGCGGGCGATCGAAGTGCGCACCGATCCACGGTCGGGCATCGATCTCGGCCACCTGCGCCAGGTGCTCCGTCAGGGCGAGGTGCGCGCCTGTGCCTTAAGCGCCAACTTCGGCAACCCTTTAGGGCACCTCATGCCCAATGCGCACAAGGCCGAGCTCGTCGCCTTGCTCAACTCGCTCGAGATCCCGATCGTCGAGGACGATGTCTACGGGGAACTCGGATTCGAGGTCGCGCGCCCCTCCACCCTCAAATCCTTCGACCGCGCCGGCTTGGTGCTCTACTGCGCGTCGGTGAGCAAAACCCTCTCCCCCGGCCTGCGCGTGGGCTGGGTGGCGCCAGGCCGCTTCCGCGACAAGGTCGTGCAGCTCAAAGTCGCGAGCAGTGTGGGCGGTTCGGTTTTGCCCGAGCTGGCGCTCGCCGAATATCTCGCCAGTGGGCGTTTCGATCGGCATTTGCGCCGGCTGCGCCGCAGCTATTCGGCGCGGGTCGACGCGATGCGGCTGCGCGTCGCCGAATGTTTCCCGGAAGGGGTGAAGGTGTCGCAGCCTCAGGGCGGGCATGTGCTCTGGGTCGAGTTGCCCTCCAAGGTCGACGGCTTGCAAATCCACCAGCAGGCGGCCGAGCAGCAGATCAGCGTCGCGCCTGGCGTGATGTTTTCACCCACCGGCCGCTTCTCGAACTATCTCCGCCTCAACTGCGCGGTGCCGGCCACGCCGACCCTGGATCGGGCGCTGACGACCTTGGGGGAGCTCATCGCTCGCGCACTCGAATCCTAAGTGGGCCTCCTCAGGCTCGTATCGCGTCTCGGCCGCGATGTGGTAGGGAGAGCCCATGCCCTCTCGCAGGTCGGCGCTGCCTTTTGCGCGTATTTGCCTAGGCCTTTGGCTTCTTTTCTCTCCCGCGACCCTTCTGGGCCAAGACAAAGCTTTGCAGGTCTTGGTGCTAGCGAGCGCGGGCAAACGGAGGGCGCAGGGTTTCGAGCAGGCGCTGCAGATCCAGTTTTCCGACCAGGCGAATGTGCGGCCGGCCTTTGGGCTGGCCAGCGGTCCGCTCGCCCTGCGGGTGGATTCGGCGATCCAAACGGTGCGGCGCGAGAAGGCCGATGTCGGGCTTTGGCTCGAGCCCTCTGGGCAGCGGGGCGAGTGGTTGCTTTACGTGGTGGCGGCGCGGAGCGGACGGGTCCTCGTCGAGGTGATGAACGTTCCTGGCGAGGGCGGACCCGAAGAGGAGCGCGGGTTGGCGATCAAAACGCACGAGGTGCTCGAGAGCAGCGTGATGCGTGAAAAAGACAGCTCTTCGCTGACGCTCGAGCCAAAAGCGCCGGCCAAGCCCAAAAGCGAGCCCGCGCCTTGTCCCCCTCCGCCCAAGGTCGCCAAAGCCAAAGCCCCCGAGCCGCCGAGTCCTGTGCAGGTGGCGCTCGAGGCGGGGCTTTTGCTGGCCAGCAAAGGCGGCAGCCTCGACCTGCAATACGGGCTCTTCGCCAACGGCCGGCTCGACTACCGCATCCGCGAACACGGCTACGTCGCCGGCTCTCTCGGGCTCCGCATGCCCTCGCGCCTAAAGGCCGAGGAAGCGGGCGTGGGGCGGGTCACCATCGGGGAGTGGACGCCATTTCTGAGCGCACACGGCGGGTACCGGGCGGGACGTTTGCACCTCGGAGCCTTCGCCGGGCTACTCGTGCGCGTCTTTCGCAGCGAGGGCATCACCGCAGGCGAGACTGTGGGGAGCTCGACCGATGCCGCGCCCTTCCTCTCGTTGGGGGCGGAAGGACGATTCGATCTCTCGAAGAGGCTGTGGCTGCGCGCTGCGGTCGGCCCGGAGATCGCGCTTCGACGTCAGCGCTTCTCGCTCAACGACATCGCGGTGGCCGATACAGGCTTCATCCGGGTGGCGGGTACGCTTTCGCTCGCGGTCGCGCTCTGAGGAGCTCAGGGCTCTTTTTCGCCAAATCTCGCGAGATTCGGCGGCGGCCCGTTTATTGCTGAGCGTGACGCAGCATACCGGAAAGGGAGGGAAGCGTGAGAAAGTGGAGGCGCTGGAATTTCGCTTCTCCGATCTTCTTCGGGCTCTGCGCCGCGGCCTGTTCGGCTTCGACGCCGAGCGCGCAGCTCGAAGAGCCGGCGGGCAAGAGCACCCTCGCGGAGCTACGCGAAGAGATCTGGCGTACCTTGGTCCGCGTCGAGGGTCGGCAGACAGCCGATTCCGTCGCCTACGCGCGCGCCTACGATGCCGAGGAGATCGCGGAGGACTTCATCGGCAGCTTCTCTCCTTCGCCAGCCGGCGCGGACGCCGAGCCGCGCGCGCAGGCTGAGGACCTCGATGAGGCGGCTGGGCCCGAAGAAGAAGAGTACGACGAGGAAGGCGCCATCGAGCCGGTCTGCGAGGCGCTCCGCGGCGTGCTCTACGACTACCTCTACCTCGGGATCGACGCTAGGAAAGCGGAAGCTGGGATGCCTAAAGAATTTGCGCCGCAGCTCTTCGCCGACGGAAGCTCCTTGCGGCGGATTCACGGGCCTGCCCTCCGGACCCCTAAACGAGGGTGCAAGGCGGCGTTGATCTACCGGCCAACGCCCTTTCCTAGCGAATTTGCCTACGCCCGTGACAACGTCGACGACCTATCACTCCGTGTGATTGGGCGAGTTCGTTTTCTCGAGCTCGTTCGTGCGGCGCTCTGCGGGGAAGAGGAGGGCGACGCTTCTTTCCTCGAGGAGGATTGAGGCGCGAGGGCGCGGCCGCAGGCTAGAGGCCTGCGCAGGAGGTGAAGCGGAACTGGAAGGGGGTGCCTTGGTTGCCCGAGCCGGTCGCGGTGATGTCGCGCACTTGAGTTTGGTCGACGACCGAAGGAATGCCCGTGCAGACCAGGTTGCCTTGGACGCCGCCCGAGGAGAAGCTGACACCCGTCAGGCTGCAGGGCTGAATCGAGGCGCCGCAGGGACCTTCGTAGAGGTTGTCGGTATTTTCGCGCACGGTGACGCGGCAGGAGGTTCCGGTCGGCGCGCCGCCGGCCTTCGGGACGGCGAGATCGCGTACGCGCAGGCCGTATTCGGCGGATTGCACGCTGAACTCAAGGAGCCAGCTGTCGTCATTGAGCTCGTTGACTTCGCAGGAAATCGAGAGGTCGTCTTGGCCGTCTTTGGCGCGGAATTGCCGTGCGCCTAGGCCGAAGCAGCCGCTCGTCTGGCCGCAGCGGACCTCGTAGGCGAAGTCGGCGACCGCCTTATCGCCCCCGCCGCAGGCGCTCGTCAGCCAACCCAAGACGAAGATCCCCATCACCGCGCCGCATCGCTTCATCGCCTGCCTCCCCATGGATAGCGTGACGATACCATAACGGCGCGTGTTTTAGGAACTTTCCTCGCCCAGGGCGCGTTCGAGGTCGGCGCGCAGATCGTCGAAGGATTCGAGGCCCACCGAGAATCGGATCAGCCCCTCGTCGATG
>ERZ1066122.1000-NODE-1000-length-25405-cov-13.893373_pt1 | contig 25405 bp, 20 predicted proteins | sample MGYA00382769_ERZ1066122 | MGnify/ENA primary metagenome ERZ1066122 (study PRJEB33369, sample SAMEA5778352) | biofilm metagenome | biome: Industrial cooling water; feature: Water cooling tower basin; material: Biofilm | place: United Arab Emirates | collected... | reverse complement strand
TGCCGAGGCCCTGGGCGCGGCGGCCGAGGCCGCGACGCTGGCCACGGCGCGCACCACGGCGCTCGCGCGGCTGCGCACCGCCGTCGACGCGGGCCTGCCCTTCGATGCGGCGCTGGCCGACCTGGCCTCGGCGGGCGTCGACGTCCCCGTGGCGCTGGCCGATGCCGCCGGCTCGGGCGTGCCGTCGCTCGCCACCCTTCAGGATGCCTTCCCCGCCGCCGCGCGCGCCTCGCTGGAGGCTGCGCGGCAGGCCGACATGGGCGACACCTTCGGCGAGCGGCTGGGGTCGTTCCTGCGCAACCAGACCGGCGCGCGGTCGCTCACCCCGCGCGAGGGCGCCGACCCCGATGCCGTCCTGTCGCGCGCCGAGGCCGCGCTGCGCGGGGGCGACCTGCCCGCGGCGCTGGCGGAACTCGGGGCCCTGCCCGAGGCGGGCCGCGCGCCCCTCGCCGACTGGATCGCCGGGGCCGAGGCGCGGCTGGCCGTCCAGCAGGCCGTTGCCGCGCTGGCCGGCGGGGCGGGGAACTGACATGCTCTGGACCCTGCTCAAGGTGATGATCTTCGTCGCCCTCGTGGCGGCGGTCGCCTGGGGGGCGGACCGGCTGCTCGACACCGGCGCGGGCATCCAGGTCGCGGCGGGCGGCTACGAGTTCACGCTGGGCCCGCTGCAGGCCGCGATCGCGGCGCTAATCCTGGTCGGGCTCGTCTGGCTTCTGGTGCTGCTCGTGGGGCTGGTCGTCGCGACCCTCCGCTTCCTCAACGGCGACGAGACGGCGCTGTCGCGCTATCTCGACCGCAACCGCGACCGCAAGGGCTACCAGGCGCTGTCCGATGCGATGGTGGCGCTGGCGTCGGGCGAGGGGCGGCTCGCGCTCGTGCGCGCCGCGCGGGCCGAGAAGTACCTCGCCCGGCCGGAGCTGACCACGCTGATCGCCGCGCAGGCGGCCGAGATGGCGGGCGACGGCACGCGTGCCGGCGCCGCCTACCGCGCGCTGCTGGCCGACGAGCGGACGCGGTTCGTGGGCGTGCGCGGCCTGCTGCTGCAGACGCTGGCCGAGGGCGACCACGAGACGGCGCTGAAGCTCGCCGAGAAGGCCGCCGCGCTGAAGCCCCGCCACGACGAGGTGCAGGACATCCTGCTGCGGCTGCAGGCGGGGCAGGCCGACTGGAAGGGCGCGCGCGCGACGCTGGGGGCCAAGGCGCGCACGGGCGCGCTGCCCAAGGACGTGTACCGCCGCCGCGACGCCGTGCTCGCGCTGCAGGAGGCGCGGTCGGTGATGGACGACGCGGCCTCGATCGAGGCGCGCGAGGCGGCGATCGAGGCGAACCGCCTGTCGCCCGACCTGATCCCCGCCGCCGCGATGGCCGCGCGCAGCCTTGCCTTCAAGGGCGACATGAAGGCGGCCGTGCGCGTCCTGAAGAAGGCCTGGCAGGTGCGCCCGCATCCCGACCTCGCGCAGGCCTTCGCCGACCTCGTCCCCGACGAGACGCCCGAGGCGCGCCTCGCGCGGTTCCGCACGCTCGCGGTGATCCATCCCGACGACCCCGAGACGATGATGATGTGGGCCGAGCTGAACATCGCGGCCGAGGATTTCCCGGCCGCGCGCCGGTCGATGGCGGATCTCGCGCAGCGCGACCCCACGGCGCGCTCGCTTGCCATCATGGCCGCGATCGAGCGGGGCGAGGGCGCGGACGAGGGCGTGGTGCGCGCCCTGCTCGCGCGCGCGCTGTCGGCCCCGCGCGGGCCGCAGTGGTGCTGCGACAAGTGCCAGACGGTGCATGCCGCCTGGGCCCCGATCTGCGACCATTGCGGCGGCTTCGACACCCTCTCCTGGCGCAGCCCGCCGGCCGGGACCGTCCCCCCGAACGCCGGGCTCGAGTTCCTGCCCCTGGTCGGCCCCGCCCCGCGGAAGGACGGCCCCGCGGCCGCGGTGGTCGACGCCGAGCCCGTCCAGCCGCGCGTGGATTAGGGCTACCCAGCCCCCGCGCAGGGTGCTAGAAGCGCCGCGTCCGAACCGGAGGGGCCTGGCCCCGCCACCGGCCCGGCGCCGCAGTAGCTCAGCTGGTAGAGCACGTCATTCGTAATGATGGGGTCGGGGGTTCGAGTCCCTTCTGCGGCACCACCGCCGGGCCGGCGCCCGGCGACGGCCCCGCGCCCGCCCGGATCGCGGCGGTGACGGCGGCCGGGACGGGGCGCTGCGCTGGATCGCCGGGCAGGCCGCCGCCCTGCGCCGTGCCGCGGGACGCCCGTCACAGCAGCCATTCGATCGGCAGGCGGCCCAGGATGCGCAGCGCCAGCCGGCCGAGGGGGGTGGTGCCCGGCTCGGGCGACAGCGGCACGGCGGGCCCGCCGGCCTGCCCGGCGATCCAGCGCAGCGCCCCGTCCGGCCCCCGTTCCACCCGGTAGGCCTCGGACCGCCCCACCCGGTCCATCATGGCGCCGACCGCGCGCGCGATGGCCGGGCTGTCGACGACGATCCCGAGCTCGGTGTTCAGCCGGGCCGAGCGCGGATCGAAGTTGAACGAGCCGATGAAGACCCGCCGGCCGTCGAAGACCATGGTCTTGGCGTGGAGGCTCGAGGCCGAGGCCCCGAGCGAGCCCGAGCCGACGAGGTCGATGTCGCGCGCCGGCCCCGATCCGGCCGTGCCCGCGCGCAGCTCGAGCAGCGTCACGCCGGCGCCGGCCAGGTCCGCCCGACGGCTGGCGTAGCCCGCGTGGACGAGGGGGACGTCCGCCGCCTCCCAGGCGTTGGTCAGCACCCGGACGGCGACCCCGCGCCGCGCCAGCGCGGCCAGCGCGGCGGTCCCTTCCCGGCCGGGCACGAAATAGGCCGACACGAGGTCGAGCGTGGCCTCGGGCTGGCCGACGTGGTCGAGCATCCGCGCCAGCAGGAGGTCGCCGTTCCGCGCGAGGCCGAGGCCCTTCGCGGGATCGTCGCTGACGAGCGTGACGGGCACCCATTCGAAGATGTCCTCGCCCGCGGTCACGGCGCGGATGAGGTCGCTCGCCCGGATCGCGGCGGCGTAGGGGCCGGTCTCGGGCGCTTCGGCGGCGCGGCGGGCGGCGGCGGCCAGCGCCTCGAGCCCCTCGGGGGCCGGGGCCAGGATGCGGTCGGCGGGATAGGCCGAGGCGGCGGCCCAGTAGCGGTCGAAGTCGCGCCCCACCGCCTCGGCCGCGGGGCCGACCACCAGCGCGTCGAGGTCGATGTAGTGCGCCCCCTCGCCGTAGCCGAAGTAGACGTCGCCCACGTTGCGCCCGCCGAGGATCGCCGCCGCGCCGTCCACGGTGAAGGACTTGTTGTGCATCCGCCGGTTCAGGCGGGGGAAGTCGAACAGGTACCCCAGCTCCTTCAGCCACCGCGTCGTGAACGGGTTCCAGAGCCGGACCTCGGCCGTCGGCAGCGCGTGGAGCCCGGCCAGCGCCGCGTCGAGGCCGCCGATGCCGTTGTCGTCGAGAAGCAGGCGCACGCGCACGCCGCGCGCCGCGGCCTGCCGCAGCGCGTCGAGAAGCATGGTCCCGGTCGCGTCGTCCTGCCAGATGTAGTACTGGGCGTCGATCGTCGCCTGCGCCTCGTGCGCCAGGTGCATCCGCATCGCGAAGGCGTCGCGCCCGTCGGGCAGGGGCCGCACGCCCGACAGGCCCGGACAGGCCGCGGCCCGTGGCCCTATGGCCGTGCCGAGCCGCGTCGCGCCGCAGCAGGGGATCGCCGCGCTTGGCGGGCGCGCGTCCTGCGGCGGAAGCGGGAAGAGCACCCGCAAGGCAAGGATCGCGCCCGCGAGGACGGCCGGAACGATGACCAGAAGGTACAGCATGATCCGCCCTGCGCGCCCCGTCGTCCGCCCCGCCCGTCGTCCGCCCCCGGCCCCTCCCGCCGCCCCCGGCGCAACGTCCCGGACGCGGGCAGGATCCGCCGCCCCCTACCGCCAGGGCGGCTCCACCGCGTCGCCGGGCCTCAGCGGCCGGAAGCGGGCGGGATCGACGCCGTGCCGGTCGAGCGCGCGCGCCAGGTCGCGGGGCGGGTCGTCGCGTCCCTCCCACGACAGGCGGAACGTGCCCCAGTGATGCCCATAGGCCCGCGCCGCGCCGCAGTCGAGCAGGATGCGCACCGCCTCGCCCGGGTCGACGTGCTGCCCGCGCAGATGCCAGCGCGGCTCGTAGGCCCCGATCGGGATCAGCGCCGCGTCGGGCGGGCCGTAGGTCTCGCGGATCCGGCGGAACTCGCGCCCGTCGCCATAGGCGGTGTCGCCGACGTGGTAGAGCACGCCCCCCCCCGCCCCGGTGAGAACCCAGGAGCCCCAGAGCGCCATGTGCCGGTCGCGGACCCCGCGCCCCGACCAGTGGATCGCGGGCTCGAGGTGCACCGTCAGGCGGTCCGACAGGGCCGCGCTCTCGCCCCAGTCGAGCGCGCGGATCGGGATGCCGGGATCGTAGCGGCGCACCACCGCGTCGTTGCCGAGCGGGGTCAGCACCCGGCAGCCGAACCGCCGCGCCAGCCGCGCCAGCGTCGGCCCGTCGAGGTGGTCCCAGTGGTTGTGCGTGACGAGAACCGCGTCGATGGGCGGAAGGTCGTCCCAGGCGATGCCCGGCGGCTGCGCCCGGCGCGGCCCGACCGCGCCCCCCGGCCCGAGCCGGTCGGCGTAGACCGGGTCGACCAGGACGTTCATCCCCTCGACCTGCACGAGATGGCTCGAGTGCCCGATGAAGGCGATCCGCAGCGCCGTGGCCCGCCCGGGCGGCCGGTCGCGCCGCGCCGGGCCAGGCACGGCGGGCCAGGGGCGCGCGTACTGCCCCGCGAGGAACCGCGCGTACTGCGTCAGCCCGCGCCGGGGCACCTCGGCCGGCGGCCGGAAGTGCCGCCCGTCGAAGTGGTCGGTGGGCGGCCCGTCGTAGAAGGGGTTGCGGCGCATCATCCGTCCGTCCCGCCGGCGGCCGCGCGGGCCGCCCCGGAGGCGCCCGGGCGACGGCCGCCGCCCCGGAAGCGGCCCGCGACGACGGCGGGGCGAAGGCGGTCGGCGGCCGGACCCCGCAGGGTGGCGGGGGTCGGGCCGATGCGCAGGTCGGTCCCGGCGTCCATCCCCCGAGGATAGGGGCACGGTCCCGGTCCGGCAAGCGCGACCGACCGAGGTCGGACGGTTTGCCGGAGACGGATGCGAGGCGGGCGACGCCGGGGCCGCCCGGATCCGCGTGGCCCTGACCCTCGTCGACACCGCCCTTCCCGAGGGCGCGCGGCCCCCCGGCCGTGCACCCGGTCCCTTCGCCATGCGCCGTGCGGCAGGACCGGCGGATCGGCACCGCGCCCGAGGCGATCCGCCGCCTCCGCCGTGTCGCGGATCCGCGCCGCGACGGGTGAGGCCCCGGACCGGCGACGCGGCCATCCCCGGCGCCCTCGCGATGCGCTAGTACCGGGCGGTCGTCCGGTGGCCCGGCGGATGGGCCAGCGCGACGAAGGTGATCGGCGCGCCGCGCCACCAGGTCGCCCGCTCCATCACCAGGACCGGCCCGCCGGGCGCGTGGCCCAGATGCGCGACCGCGCGGTCGTCGGCGGCGCGGGCCGTGAAGCCCACCTCCACCTCGGAATAGGGGACGGCGGCGATCAGCCATTCGCCGGGCGGGGTCGTCGCAAAGCCCTCGTCCAGCGCCTGCGGCAGCGCCGCGGCGTTGATCCAGCGGTCCTCGAGCTGCGCGGGCGCGCCGTCCGCGAGGTGCAGGCAGGTCACCTGAAGGACCGCCGCGCCGGGATCGAGCCCCAGGCGCGCCCCGAGCCAGCCCGGCGCGGCCCCCGCCGCCCGCGCGATCAGCCGGTAGCCGTAGGCCGCCCCCGCCGCCTCGATCGCGGCGCGCGCGACCGGCATCGCGAAGCGCGCCTGCCGCAGCGGCGCGGTCCGGACGCGGGTGCCCGCGCGGCGGCGCCGGTCCAGAAGGCCCAGCGCCGCCACCTCGCGCAGCGCGCGGTTCATCGTCGTGCGCGAGCAGCCGAAGGCGCGCGCCAGCTCCACCTCGCCGGGCAGCCGCGTGCCCGGCCCCCAGGGCCCCTCGGTGATGCGGCGCAGGATCTCGGCCATGACGGCACGGAAGGTGGTCCGATCCGCCACCCGGGGGGCGGGGTCAGGCATCGGCGGCAAGTTCGGCCGCCACCCGCCGCCAGGCCGTGACGATCGCTTCGCGCGCGACGTGCCGGCCCCCGCGCACGCGGTGCCGGCCCGCCGACCACACGTCGGTCACGACCGCGTCGGGGGCGGCGAAGGCCAGCCCGTCGAGGATCTGCCCCGACCCCAGCGCGCAGAGCGCGGGGTGCCCGAGGTCGATCGCCATCAGGTCGGCCAGCAGCCCCGGCGCGATCCGCCCCGCCGGGCGGCCCAGCGCCCGCGCCCCGCCCGCCGCCGCCCCGAGGAAGATCGCCTCGCCCGTCGAGCCGTCGTCCCCCGCCATCGCGCAGCGCGACAGGTCGCGCAGGCGCTGGCCGTATTCCAGCGTCCGCATCTCCTCCACGAGCGAGATGCGGACGTTGCTGTCCGACCCCAGGCCGAACGCCCCGCCCGCGGCCCGCCAGCCCGGCCCGTCGAAGGGGCCGTCGCCCAAGTTCGCCTCGGTCACGGGACAGAGGCCCGCGACCGCCCCGGTCGAGGCCAGACCCCGCCGCTCGTCTGCGGTCATGTGGGTGGCGTGGACGGCGCACCAGCCCGCGTCCACGGGCGCGTTGGCCAGAAGCCATTCCACCGGGCGCGCGCCCAGCGCGGCGCGGATCTCGTCCACTTCGCGCGGCTGCTCGGCTACATGGATGTGGACCGGCCCGCCCGCCGCCAGCGGCAGGGCGCGCGCGAGGTCGTCGGGCGTCACCGCGCGAAGCGAATGCGGGGCGATTCCCACCACCGTGTCGGCGGGCAGCCCCCGCGCCGCCGCCCGCGCGCCCTCGAGCAGGCGCGCGTAGGCGTCGGGCCCGGTGCCGAAGCGGCGCTGCGCCGGGGCGAGCGGCCGGCCCCCGGCCCCGCCCCGGGCGTAGAGGACCGGCAGCAGCGTCAGGCCGATGCCGGTCCGCGCCGCCGCCGCGCAGATCCGCGCGGAAAGCTCCGCCGGATCGTCGTAGGGCGCGCCGCCGGGCGCATGGTGGAGGTAGTGGAACTCCGCCACCGCGGCGAAGCCCGCCTCCTGCATCTCCATGAAGGCGAGGGCCGCGATCGCCTCCACCTGGTCGGGCGAGAGCCGCGCGGTGAAGCGGTACATCGTCTCGCGCCAGGTCCAGAAGCTGTCGCGCCCGGCGCTGCGCCGCTCGGTCATGCCGGCCATGGCGCGCTGGAAGCCGTGGCTGTGCAGGTTCGAGGGCGCGGGCAGCAGCGCGCCCACGCGCGCGTCGTCCGGCCGGGGGCGGGCGCCCTCCTCCACCGCCGCGATGCGGTCGCCGCGGAGCGTGACGCGCACGTCGCGCGCCCATCCCCCGGGCAGCAGGGCGAGATCGGCCACGATCACGGACGCGTTCCTTATGTGTAGACATAACAAGCCTAGCCCTCTACACCGGACCCGGCAAGCGCTTTGCGGAACCGCGCGATGGACCAGCCGACCCTTGTCCTGACGGGCTGCGCCGCCGCCACGATGGCGGGGGGCGGCGCGCCCGGCGACGTGATCCCGGACGCGGCGGTGGCCCTGGGCGGGGGCCGCATCCTCTGGGCCGGCCCCCGCGCCGGCCTGCCGGCCGAACACCGTGCCGCGTCGCGCCGCGACCTCGGCGGGCGGCTCGTCACGCCGGCGCTGATCGACTGCCACACTCACGCCGTCCACGCCGGCCACCGCGCTGCCGAGTTCGAGATGCGGCTGAACGGCGCCAGCTACGAGGCCATCGCGCGCGCGGGGGGCGGCATCCTCTCGACCGTCGCCGCGACCCGCGCCGCGACCGAGGACGAACTGCTCGCGGCGTCCCTGCCCCGCATCGACGCGATGATCGCGGCCGGGGCCGGAACGATCGAGATCAAGTCGGGCTACGGCCTCGACCGCGACACGGAACTGCGGATGCTGCGCGTCGCCCGGCGGATCGGGCGGTCGCGCGCCGTGACGGTGCGGACCACCTTCCTCGGGGCCCATGCCGTGCCCCCCGGCCACGCGGGCCGCGCCGACGCCTACATCGACGCGGTGGCGATCCCGGCGCTGCGCGAGGCCCATGCCGAGGGGCTGGTCGACGCGGTCGACGCCTTCTGCGAGCGGATCGCCTTCGCGCCCGCGCAGGTCGAGCGGCTGTTCGCCGTGGCGCGCGGGCTGGGCCTGCCCGTCAAGCTCCATGCCGAGCAGCTGTCGGACCTGGGCGGGGCGGCGCTGGCCGCGGCCCACGGCGCGCTGTCGGCCGACCATCTGGAACACCTCCCGGACGCGGGCGTCGCGGCCATGGCGCGCGCGGGCACGGTCGCGGTGCTGCTGCCCGGCGCCTTCTACGCGCTGCGCGAGACGCAGGCGCCCCCGGTCGCCGCGCTGCGCGCGGCCGGCGTGCCGATGGCGGTGGCGACCGACTGCAACCCGGGATCCTCGCCGATGACGAGCCTGCCGCTCGCCATGAACATGGCCTGCACCCTGTTCCGCCTGACCCCCGCCGAGGCGCTGGCGGGCGTCACCGCGAACGCCGCCCGGGCCCTCGGCCTGCGCGACCGGGGCCGGATCGCGCCGGGGCTGCGCGCCGACATCTGCGTCTGGGACGCGGGGCACCCGGCGGAGCTGGCCTCCCGGATCGGGCATCCGGGGCCGTGGCGGCGCATCATCGGGGGGGCCTGGGATGACTGAGGCGCTGGTGCCGGGCGGGGTGACGCTGGCGCAGCTGGAGCGGCTGTGGCGCGGGGGCGCCCCGGCGCGGCTCGACCCGGCCTGCCGCGCGGGCGTGGAGTCCGCGGCCGCCCGCGTCGCCGGGGCCGCGGCGGCCGGGACGGCGACCTACGGCGTCAACACGGGCTTCGGCAAGCTCGCGCACATGAAGATCGCCGCGGCCGACACGGCGGCCCTGCAGCGCAACCTCATCCTGTCGCACTGCTGCGGGGTGGGCGAGCCGATGCCGCCGGCGGTCGTCCGCCTGATGATGGCGCTGAAGCTGCTGTCGCTGGGACGGGGCGCCTCGGGCGTGCGGTGGGCGGTGATCGCGGCGCTCGAGGGCGCGCTCGCGCACGGCATCACGCCGGTGATCCCGGCGCAGGGGTCGGTCGGCGCCTCGGGCGACCTCGCGCCGCTGGCCCACATGACCGCGGCGCTTCTGGGCGTGGGCGAGGTGACGGTCGGCGGCCGGGTCCGCCCCGCCGCGCAGGCGCTGGCGGATGCGGGGCTGGCGCCGCTGACCCTCGGGCCGAAGGAGGGTCTCGCGCTGATCAACGGGACGCAGTTCTGCACCGCCTACGCGCTCGCGGGGCTCTTCGGCGGCTGGCGGGCGGCCTGCGCCTCGCTGGTGACGACGGCGCTGTCGACCGACGCGGTCATGGGCTCGACCGCGCCGCTTCACCCCGAGGTCCACGCGCTGCGCGGCCACGCGGGGCAGATCGAGGTCGCCGCCGTCATGCGGGGGCTGCTCGAGGGGTCGGCCATCCGCGAAAGCCACCGCGACGGCGACGCCCGCGTGCAGGACCCCTACTGCATCCGCTGCCAGCCGCAGGTGACGGGGGCCGCGATGGACGTGCTGCGCATGGCGGCCCGCACGCTGGAGATCGAGGCGAACGCGGCCACCGACAACCCGCTCGTGCTGTCGGACGGGATCGTGTCGGGCGGCAACTTCCACGCCGAGCCCGTGGGCTTCGCCGCCGACATGATCGCCATGGCGCTGGCCGAGATCGGGTCGATCGCGCAGCGGCGGGTGGCGCTGATGGTGGACCCCGCGCTGTCCTTCGACCTGCCCGCGTTCCTGACGCCGGAGCCGGGGCTGAACTCGGGCCTCATGATCGCCGAGGTCACGACCGCGGCGCTGATGGCCGAGAACAAGCACGCGGCGCATCCCACCGTGATCGACTCGACGCCGACCTCGGCCAACCAGGAGGATCACGTCAGCATGGCCGCCCACGGCGCGCGGCGGCTGATGCCGATGGTGGCGAACCTCGAGGTGATCCTCGGGGTGGAGGCGATCTGCGCCGCGCAGGGGATCGGCTTCCGCGCGCCGCTGGAGACCTCGGCGCCCCTCGCGCGCGCGGTGGCGCATCTGCGCACCCGCGTGGCCCCGCTGGGCGCGGACCGCTACCTCGCGCCCGACCTGGCCGCCGCCGCCGCGATGGTCGCGGACGGGGGGCTGGTCGGGGCCGCGGGGGTGGCGATGCCCGCGCTGTGAGGGCGAGGAGAGACCTTTCCGATAAGGCGCCTCCCTCCCCCCTCGTGGGGGAGGGGCGTGACCGCACCGACCTGACAGCCCCGCGATGGAGCCGCCCATGACCCGCCACAACGCCCGCGACGTCTTCCCCGCCACCGGCACCGAGCGCAGCTGCAAGAGCTGGCAGACCGAGGCGGCGCTGCGGATGCTGATGAACAACCTGCATCCCGACGTGGCCGAGAACCCGCACGAGCTGGTGGTCTACGGCGGGATCGGGCGGGCGGCGCGCACCTGGGAGGATTTCGACCGGATCGTCGCCGCGCTGCGCGACCTCGAGGGCGACGAGACGCTGCTGGTCCAGTCGGGCCGGCCCGCGGGGGTCTTCCGTACCCACGCCGACGCGCCGCGCGTGCTGATCGCCAACTCCAACCTCGTGCCGCACTGGGCGACCTGGGACCATTTCAACGCGCTCGACCGCAAGGGGCTGATGATGTACGGCCAGATGACCGCCGGGTCCTGGATCTACATCGGCACGCAGGGCATCGTTCAGGGCACCTACGAGACCTTCGCGGAGGCGGGGCGCCAGCACTGCGGCGGCGACCTGCGGGGCCGCTGGATCCTGACCGGGGGTCTGGGCGGGATGGGCGGCGCGCAGCCGCTCGCCGCGGTGATGGCGGGGGCCTGCTGCCTTGCGGTGGAATGCGACGAGACGCGGATCGATTTCCGCCTGCGCACCCGCTATGTCGACGCGAAGGCGCACGCGCTGGACGAGGCGCTGGCCCTGATCGCGGACTGGACGTCGCGGGGCGAGGCGAGGTCGGTCGGCCTGGTGGGGAACGCGGCGGAGGTCTTCCCCGAGCTCGTGCGGCGGATGAGGGCGGGCGGGCCGCGCCCGGACATCGTGACCGACCAGACCAGCGCCCACGATCCCCTGAACGGCTACCTGCCCGTCGGCTGGACCGTGGCGCAGGCCCGCGCCGCGCGCGAGACCGACCCGAAGGCCGTGGAGTCCGCCGCGCGGGCCAGCATGAGGACGCATGTGGCGGCCATGGTGGATTTCTGGAACGCGGGCGTGCCGACGCTCGACTACGGCAACAACATCCGCCAGGTGGCCCTCGACGAGGGGCTGGAGAACGCCTTCGCCTTCCCGGGCTTCGTGCCGGCCTACATCCGGCCGCTGTTCTGCCGCGGCATCGGCCCCTTCCGCTGGGCCGCGCTGTCGGGCGATCCCGCGGACATCCACGCCACCGACGCGGCGATGAAGCGGCTGTTCCCGGATAACGCGCACCTGCACCGCTGGCTCGACATGGCGGGCGAGCGGATCGCCTTCCAGGGCCTGCCCGCGCGGATCTGCTGGATCGGCCTCGGCGACCGGCACCGGGCGGGGCTGATGTTCAACGACATGGTGGCAAGCGGCGCGCTGAAGGCCCCGGTCGCGATCGGGCGGGACCATCTGGACAGCGGATCGGTCGCCAGCCCCAACCGCGAGACGGAAGCCATGCGCGACGGGTCCGATGCGGTCAGCGACTGGCCGCTTCTCAACGCGCTCCTCAACACGGCCAGCGGCGCGACCTGGGTCAGCCTGCACCACGGCGGCGGGGTGGGGATGGGGTTCAGCCAGCACGCGGGCATGGTGATCGTGGCCGACGGCACCCCCGACGCCGCCCGGCGGCTGGAGAGGGTGCTGTGGAACGACCCCGCGACGGGGGTCATGCGCCACGCCGACGCGGGCTACCCCGAGGCGCTCGACTGCGCCGCCGCCCACGGGCTGCGGCTGCCGGGGATCACGGGCTGACGGCGGCGGCGGGGTCCAGCGGCGCGTCGATGCGGACGCGGAGGCCGCCCGGCTCGTAGGCGATCGCGGTGCGGCCGTTGATCTGCTGGCCGAGGACCCGGCTCAGCAGCCGCGAGCCGAAGCCCTGGCGGCGGGGCTCGGACACCGGCGGCCCGCCGCTCTCGACCCAGTCGATGACGAGATGCCCCTGCTCCACGCGCCAGGCCACCGACACGCGGCCGTCGGGCACCGACAGGCTGCCGTGCTTGGCGGCGTTGGTCGCCAGCTCGTGCAGGCCCATGCCGATCGGCACCGCGAGCGCGGGCCCGAGATCCACCTCCGGCCCCTCGAGCGTGACGCGCGCCTCGAGCCCGTAGGGCTCGAGCTCCAGCCGGATCAGGTCGCGCAGGGCGGCCCTCTCCCAGGCGTTGTCGGTCAGCAGCGAATGCGACCGGCCGAGCGACATCAGCCGTTCGCCGAAGCGCTCGCGGAAGGCCTCCATCCCCGCCGAGGACCGCATGGTGGCCCCGGCGATGGCCTGCACGGTGGCCAGCGTGTTCTTGACGCGGTGATGCAGCTCGCGGATGAGGAAGCGCTGGCGTTCCTCCAGCTCCCTGCGCCCGGTGATGTCCATGTTGACGCCGGCGAGGCGGAGCACGCGCCCCGACCCGTCGCGCAGGGCGCGGCCCCGGCCCATCAGCCAGCGCCAGCCGCCGGCTCCGTCCTCCACGCGGAACTCCACGTCGTAGGGCCGCGCGGGGTCGGCCAGCGTCGCCGCGATCTCGGCCTGCACGGCGGGACGGTCCTCGGGGTGGATCCGCGTGATGACCGCCGCCAGGGTCGGGACCGGATCGTCGGGCACGCCGAACAGCCGGCCGCCCTCGGCCGTCCAGGCGATGCGGTCGGTCTCGGGGTGCCATTCCCAGCTCGCGACCCCCGCCGCCTCCTGCGACAGCGCGAGGCGCTCGGCGGTGGTGGCGAGTTCGGCCGCGACGCGCTTGGGCTCGGTGAGGTCGAGGATGAAGGCCACCGACTGCTCGCGCTCGGGCTCGGCCAGGCTGTAGCCGACCAGCACCGGCACGCGCCGGCCGTCGGCGCGGAGGTATTCCTTCTCGTAGGGGGTGCAGGCGCCGCGCTCGCGGGCCTCGGCCACGCCGCGCGCATCGGCATCCCGCCATTCGGGCGGCGTGAGCGCGGCCCAGTCGAGCCGGCCCGCGTCGAGGTCGGCGCGGGCATGGCCGACGATCCGCAGGAACTCGTCGTTGGCGAAGTGGACCCCGCCCCGGATGTCGCCGTAGATCATCCCGATCACGTTCGAGGTGGCGAAGCCCCGCAGCCGCTCCTCGCTGCGGCCGAGGTCGCGCACGAGCCGCGTGCGGTCGAAGACGCCCCAGACCCGCTCGGCCACCAGCTGCACGATCTCGCCCGTCCCGGTCCAGTCGTAGGGGGCGCCGTGGACCATCACGAAGGCGCCGACCAGCCGGCCCCGCCGAACCAGCGGCGCGAGCAGGCAGGACCGGATCCCCGCCCCCTCGAACCAGGCGGCGCGGCTGGCGGTCAGGCCGTGGGTGCGGACGTCGGGGATCTTGACGACCCGCCCCTCGGCCAGCGCGGCGCGCGTCGCCTCGGCGAAGACCTCGGAATAGGGCTTCACGCCCGACCCCAGCGGGCCCGGCCACGAGGCCATGTGGATCGTCGCGCGGTCCGCCTCGGCGTCGATCTCGTAGACCGCGGCCCCGTCGACCCCCAGGTGCCCGACCAGCGCCGTCGCGGCCGTGCGCAGGACGGCCTGCGGGTCCTCCTCGGGGTCGAGCCGCGCGTAGAGATCGGCGAGGAAGCGGCTGCGGGCCTCGCGCCGGGCAAGCTCGGCCTGCGCCCGAACCCGGTCGGTGATGTCGACGCCCGAGGGCTGGAGCGCGACGATCCGTCCCGCCGCGTCGCGCAGGGGGGCCATCTGGAAGTCGATGGTGATCGACCCGTCCGGGTCGCGGGTGCGCACCTCGAGGTCGAAGCGGCTGGACTCGCCGCGTGCGGCCGCCTCGCAGGCGGCCTTCACGCGCGCCTGCGCCTCGGGCAGGCCCTGCCACCAGGGGCAGTCCCAGACCGGCCTGCCCAGCACGTCCGAGCGGGTGGCGCCGATCAGCCGCAGCGGGGCCTGGTTCGCCTCCAGCACCCGGCCGTCGAGGTCGAGAAGGCCGACGAAGGCGAAGAGGTTGTCGAGGATGCCGCGCAGGCGCGCCTCGGATTCGCGCAGCCCGTCGGCCGCGTCGTTCAGGGTCTGGCCGATCCGCGCGATCTCGGTCACGCCGACCGCGCCGAGCTCGGCCCGCCGCCCCTCGCGGATCGAGGCGGCGAGGTCGGCCACCCGCTCCACCGCGCTGGACAGGCGGCGGCGCATCGCCACCGCCAGCCCCAGCCCCAGCGCGCCCAGCCCGCCCCCCGAGGCCGCGAGCGTGAGGAGCGACCGCTGCAGCGCGGTGTCGATCTCGGCGACGGGCAGCGCCACGACGACCCGCCACCCCGTGGCGGACGAGGTGCGGAAGGCCACGAGCGATTCGACCCCGTCGACCGTGGCCCCGTAGTAGATCCCGTCGCCCCGGGCGGCGCCGTCCCGGAAGGTCTGCGTCGCGGGCCGGCCCGCGTAGGCCGCGAAGCCCGGGTCGCGCGCGACGCGCACGAAGTTGCGATCGATGATCACCGCGCTCCACCCCGGGGGCCGGTCGAACCGCGTGAGGATCCGCTGGAAGAAGGCGAGGTCGAGGCTCGCCCCGACGAAGAGCCGGACCCCGTCCGGCTCGACCACCGGGGCCGTGACCTGGACGGCGGGCTGGCCGGTGATCGGCCCCTCGAAGGTGTCGCTGAGGTAGGGGCGGCCCAGCTCCGCCGCGCGGGCGTCGGCCTGCCGCACCCCCCCGGGCACGGGCGGCAGGTCGGGGGTGCCGAGGGGAAGGCGCGTCGTCGCCAGCAGCGCGCCCTCGGCATCGCGGACCGAGATGTTGAAGCCCTGCCTGTCGCGCACCCGCAGCGCCTGGGCGTGGAACTCGGCCAGGTCGCCGCGCGACAGGCTCGGGGCCGTGGACAGGGCCTGCATGGTGGTCGCGACGATCTCGACCTCGCGGTCGAGCGCGATGGCGAGCACGCGCGCGAGCGACCGCGCCTCGCCCTCGGCCTTCGCCCGTTCCGAGGCGGCGTACTGCACGAGAAGCAGCGCGATGATCGCCAGCGCCGGCAGCAGCACGCCGAGAAGCAGCGCGGTCAGGTGCCAGGTGAAGGACCGCGCGCCCCGAAGCGCCGGCCGGGCGGATCCCGGCGGCGGCCCCGACGCGCGGGGCAGGGATTCGGGCAGCGCCTGCGTCTCGCTCAATCGGGCCTCGGTCGCGGTTGATGCCGGCGGATCTGCCGCAGGATGCCACGGCGGCCTTGCCATCTAGGCCATCGAGCGGGCAGAATGCAAGCGACTCGGAGCGGGTCAAGCCTTTGAAACCAAATGACTTACATCAGGGAACCGTTTGCAGGCCCGGGCGTTTCACCCCCCTTGCGCCGACCGTGGGGACCGGCCGGTCAGGGGACGGTTGCCCGGCATTGACAGGGATCGGACACGCGCCATGGATTTCCTGTTGCTGATCGTCGAGGACGACGCCTTCCTCCGCATCGACCTCGCCGACGCCCTGGCCGCCGGTCTGGGCGTCGTCCCCCAGATGCGCGGCTCGCTGGCCGAGGCGATGGCCTATGACGGGCGGATGCCCGACCTCGCGATCCTCGACATCGACCTCGGCGACGGCAAGGTCTTCCCCTTCGCCGACCGGCTGGCGGCGGCGGGGGTGCCGATCCTGTTCCTGTCCGGCTCGCGCCGGCAGGACCTGCCCGACCGCTTCCAGGGGCAGATGTACATGTCCAAGCCCTACGACGAGCCGCGCCTGATGGGGATCGTCGCGGCGCGGCGGGCGGCGCTCGGGGGGGCGCCCTAGGCGCGCGGCGGCCCGGTCCTCCGCCGCAGGCCGGCGGGCGGGGCGCCGAAGCGGGCGCGGAAGCTTTTCGAGAAGTGCGAGACCGACCCGAACCCGCAGGCGGTCGCCACCTCGAGCAGCGTGAGATCGGTCGTGCCCAGCAGGTTGCGCGCGCGGTCGAGCCGCAGGTTGCGGTAGAAGTCGGCCGGGCTCTGGCCCGCCGCGCCGCGGAACAGCCGCTCGAGGTGGCGGCGCGAACAGCCCGCCCGCCGCGCGAGGGCGTGCATCGGCAGCGGATCCTCGAGGTGGCGGTTCATCAGCGCCACCGCCGACGTCAGCGCCGGGCTGCGCGACGACAGCAGCGCCGCGACCGAGCTGCGCTGCCCGCCGCCCCCGCCGCCGGGCACCACGGTGCGCAGGCACATCTCGGACACCATCGCCGCGAAGTCCGCGCCGTGGTCGCCGGCGATGACCGACAGCATCATGTCGGTCGAGGCGGCCCCGCCGCCGCAGGTCATGAGCCGCCCGTCCATCTCGAACCGGCCGTCGGTGGGGACGAGGTCGGGGAAGGTCTCGGCGAAGCCGGGCTGGTTCTCCCAGTGCAGGGTGAAGGGCCGGCCGGCCAGAAGGCCGGCGCGCGCCAGCGCCACGGCGCCCGTGCAGATGCCGCCGACCGTCCCGCCGAAGCGGTGGTGACGCTGGACGGCCCCCACGACCCCGGGGGCGGCCGCCGCCATCGCCGGGTTGCCCGCGCAGACGAGGAGCCGCGTCTCGCGGTCCTGCGCATCGAGCGGGCCGTCCGCGCCGACCGCGATCCCCGACGAGCTGGCGACCGGCGCGCCCGACTCCGACAGGATGCGCCAGCGGTAGAGCGGCTGCTGCGACAGCTGGTTGGCGATGCGCAGCGGCTCCACCGCCGAGGCGAAGGCCAGAAGCGTGAAGCCGGGCACGAGGACGAAGGCGTAAGCCCGCGTCGCGGCGGCCGCGGCCACGGGGTAGAAGGCCGCCCCGCCCGGCACCAGTGGATCGTCGCCCGCCATCCGCAGCCCCCCGTGCGCCATTGCACCGCGCCGGGGGGGCCGGGGTCAAGGGCCCGGGATCCGGCCGCGCGCCCCGCGCCCGGCGCGGCGGCCGGCGCGCGCGAGGGCCTTGCATCCGTATGCAGCCGGCGTAGGGTCGTCCCAGCCACGCAGCAGGGTGGGACCGGATGGCCGATCAGCTTCAGCCCGTCAGCGACGCCGTCCTCCAGGTGGAGCGGCGCGACTTCGTCCAGCTCGCCCCGGCCGACCGCCGCCGCGTCCAGCCGATGCGCGGCTTCGATCCGGTCTACACCGACATCGTGGACTACATCGTGCGCTGCACCCACCGCATCTGGGACGAGCGCGACGTGGGCCTCATCTACAGCCACTACACGCACAACTGCGTGGTCTACGGCACCCTGGGCACCGTCTACGACCGCGAGGCGATGGTGCGCGACACGATCCAGCGGCTCGTCAGCTTCCCCGAGCGGCGCGGGATGGCCACGCAGGTGATCTGGCGCGGCGACGAGGACGCGGGCTTCTACACCTCGCATCTGGTCACGGGGTCGGGCCGGCACACGCAGGACGGCCACCTCGGCCCCGCGACGGGGCGGCCTTTCGTGTCGCGCACCGTGGCCGACTGCATGGTGCTGGAAAACAGGATCTACCGCGAATGGATCGTGTCGGACACGCTCGCGATCCTGCTGCAACTGGGCATCGACCACCACGCCCATGCCGACGGGATCGCGGCCGGGCTTCACGCGCGCGGCCAGCGGTCGATCGACATGGGCGAGAACCGCCGGATGCTGGGCCAGTACCCGCCCGAGGCCGAGGCGGACCTGTCGATCGCGCACAACGGCGTGGAGGAATGGACGCTGCGCTGGATGCACGAGGTCTGGAACCGGCGGATGTTCGGCCGGCTCGCGGAGGTCTACGCGCCCAACTGCCAGTTCCACGGCCCGCTGATGACCGAGCTCTACGGGCAGGCGGCGGTGATCCACCAGACGCTGGGGCTGGTCGGCTCGATCCCCGACGCGGGCTTCACGCCCCAGCACGTCTGTTCCGTGGAATCCGAGGAGGGGGGGCACAAGGTCGCCGTGCGCTGGATCCTCGAGGGGCACCACCTGGGCCACGGCATCCTGCGGCATCTGGGGGCGCCCGACGGCGCGCGGCTTCAGGTCATGGGGATCAGCCACCTGCATGTCGTGGATGGCCGCGTGCGGGACGAATGGCGGCTCTACGACGAGCTGGCGCTCATGGTGCAGGCGCGGCTCGCGCGGCTGCAGGCCGGGGCATGAGCGACGACCTCGCGGCGCTGCGCGCGGCGCTGGCGGCGCGCGGCCTCGCCCTGCGCCCCGAGGACGAGGCGGCGGCGCTGGCCACCGCGCGGTTCCTCGCGCAGGCGGCGGCGCTCGTGCGGGACGCGCCCCAGTGATCGCGCCCCCGGTGCCCTCCGCAGCGCAGGCGGGGGCGAAGCTGCGGGACGGGCGGCTGACGGCGGCGCGCCTTCTTTCGCTCCACCGGGACCGGATCGCCGCGGTCGATGGGCGGGTCCGGGCCTTCTGGGCCATGGACCCGCGCGCCGACGACGCGGCCGCGCGCGCGGATGCGGAACTGGCCGCCGGACAGGACCGCGGCCCGCTCCACGGCATCCCCTTCGCGGTCAAGGACATGATCGACGTCGAGGGCCTGCCCACCACCAACGGCTCGCGCGCCGCCGACCCCGCCCAGGCCGCGCGGGACGCGGAGGCCGTGCGGCGCCTGATCGAGGCGGGCGCAGTGCCGCTGGGGAAGGTCGCGACCTACGAATGGGGCTTCGTCGGGCCGGACCCGGGGCTGGCGCAGCCCCCCGCCGCGAATCCCTGGAACCTCGCGCACGTCACCGGCGGGTCGTCCTCGGGCTCGGCGGCGGCGGTGGCGGCGGGGATGGCGCGGCTCGCGCTGGGCAGCGACACGGGCGGGTCGATCCGCGCGCCCGCCGCCTACTGCGGGGTGGTGGGGGTGAAGCCGACGCGCGGCCGGGTGCCGGGCGAGGGGATCGCCGCGCTGTCGCCCGCGCTCGACCACGCGGGCCCGGTCGCCGCGACCGTGGCCGAGGCCGCGCTCATGCTCGACGCGCTGGCGCCCGGGGCGGGCGCTGCGTCGCGCCTCGCCGGGGGCGCGCGCGGCCTGACGCTCGGCTACGCGCGCGACTGGTTCGCGGCCGATCCGGCCTGCGACGCGGGCGTGCGGCGCGCGATGGACGACGCCGCCTCGGCCCTGTCGCTCGCCGGCGCGCGGATCGTCGAGGTGCCGCTTCCCGACTACGCGCTGATGGAGGCGGCGGGCGCGGTAATGATCCACGTCGAGGGGCTGCGCCGGCACGAAGCCTCCCTGCGGACGCGCGGGCACCTCTGGGGCCGGATGGCCACGCAGACGGTGCAGGGCGGCGCGCTGCTGACCGACGCCGACCTCGCCCGCGCCGAGGCGCTGGCGCCGCGCCTGGCGGCGGGGGTCGACGCCGCGCTGGAGCGCTGCGACGCGATCCTGACCGCGACGGTGCTGACGCCCGCGCCGCCCTTCGCCGCCTTCGGCCGCGGCGCGGTCTGGACGCCGATGCGGACGCTGCCCTTCAACCTGACGGGCCACCCCGCGCTGTCGGTGCCGGCAGGGCTGGTTGGCGGGCTGCCGGTGGGGTTGCAGATCGTCGGGCGGCACGGCGACGAGGCGGGCATCCTGCGCGTCGCCGCGGCCTTCGAGGCCGCGACCGGCCACGGGGTCCATCGCCCGCCGCTCTAGCCCTGATGGAGCAGGATCTGCTTCCAGACGTGGACCTCGTCGAAGAGGACGTAGTCGCGGCGCAGCCCCCAGGGGCCCCATTCGGAATGGCTCGCCCCGCGCAGATGGACCATGGCCCCGGTGGGCGCGCCGAACATGCCCCGCCCCTCGTGCCGGCCGTGGAGCGACCAGCGCACCGCCGACCGGGGCGGCATCATCGGATCGTCGCGCCCGATGCTGTGCTCGATCTCAAGGTCCGCCCCGGGGAACGCGGCGCGGAGCGCGACCCAGAAGCGGTCCGCCTCCACCGCGCCGTGCGCCGCGCGCCCGCCCGGAAGCTGAAGGTGCACCGCCCGGTCGTAGACCTGCGGGATGGCTGCGAAGTCGGCGGCCATGATGCGCGCCAGAAGCTCCTGGTAGCGCAGGCCCCATTCGCCGTCGTTGCCGCGCCCCCGGTAGGGGCCGGGCCGGTCCTGACCCTTCGTGAAGGGCCGCCGCGCGGTGGCGGGCCCCCCGTCGGCCGCGATCTCGGCCGCGGCCGCCTCGCGCGGGTGAAGGCCCCGCTGGCGGGCCGAGGCGCCCCGGTCGTAGACGAGCCATTCGTCGGTGATCTGGTTGGCGATGCAGTAGCAGTCGGCCACCACGCGCTCGTGGATCGTGCGCCCCGTGGGGTTTCCGTCCGCGTCGCGGTCCGCGAAGATCTCGAGCACGCGGTGCGAGGACAGGAAGCCCGCGTCCTCGTCGCCCGACCAGATCACGTCCTCGCCCAGAAGCCTCAGGTCGGGCGCGCCCGCGATCGACTGGTTCGTCTCGTCGATGACCGCCTGCGCGCCGACCACGATCCCGTTCGAGCCGCGCTTGACCATGTCGCGCCCGTAGTAGCGGTGGAGCGTGGCGACCCCCCGATCCTCCCAGATCTCCTTCGTGATCCCGAGGATGTAGTCCGGCAGGTCGCGCCACCGCGGATCGAACCCCTTCATCGCCATCGCCCGCCCCCCCGTGCCGCCGTCGGACCGTGCCAGCCCGTGCATACGGTTGCAAGCCCCCGCGCGCACCGGGAACATCGGCGCTTGCCAGACGGGATGGGCTGTGGTTGGCTTCCTGCAATCGAATGCAGCGAAGACTGCGCGGGCGACCCGCCTCACGGCAGCAGGGAAGGGCACGAGGATGAGGATTTCCGGTTTTGCGCTGGTTCCGGCGCTGGTGCTTCTGGCCGCGCCGGCGCTGGCCGACTGCGATGTCGGGACGGGGTCGGTGCGGATCCTGTCGAACGACTTCGAGGCGCTGCGCGTGGTCAACGCGGCCGCCGCCGAATGCGCCAGGGACGGGCTGACGGTCACCGCGAACAACACGACCGAGCACAAGAATCTCCAGGTCCCGGCGCTGACGGCAAACCCGGCCGAGTACACGGTGGCGGCGGTCGCCAACAACTCCATCGTGCCCCTGCTCGCCGACGACCTGATCCGCCCGCTCGACGACCTCGTGGCGCGCTACGGGCAGGATCTCCTGCCGAACCAGCTGATCCGGATCGACGGGAAGATCATGGCGATCGCCTTCATGGCGAACGGCCAGCACCTCGTCGCGCGGCGCGACCTGATCGAGGCGGCGGGGCTTTCCATGCCGACCTCGTGGGAAGGGGTGATCGAGGCCGCCGGCGCGATGCGCGCGCAGGGCCTGCTGCAGAACCCGCTGGCGCAGCCCAACGGCGGCAGCTGGGACGTCGCGGCCGAGTTCGTGAACCTCTACCTCGGCACCGGGGCCGACTTCTTCGAGCCGGGCACCGCCAGCCTCGCCATCGACAATGCGCAGGGGCGGCTCGCGCTGTCGACGATGCGCGACCTGGCGGCGTTCATGGCGCCCGACAACGCCACCTTCGACACCGACATCACCGCGCAGCTGTATCGCGACGGACAGGTCGGGCTGATGACCAACTGGGGCTCGCTGGCCGCCAGCCTGATCGACCCCGCCAAGGCCCGGCCCGCCGTGGCCGAGGCGACCGTCTTCGCCGCCGCACCCACCATCGGCGGCGGCACGATCCCCGCCGCCGCGCTGTGGTGGGACGGCTTCACGATCGCGAAGAACATCTCGGACGAGGACGCCGAGGCAAGCTTCCGCACGATGATCCACGCGATCCGGCCCGAGGTCGCGGCGGCCAACCCCGACGCGGCCGTCTGGCTGATCGAGGGCTACCAGCCGGGCCCTGCGGCCGTGGGGGTCATGGCCAACGCGCAGGGCGGCGCGCGGCCCTACCCGATGGTGCCGTGGATGGGCCTCCTGCACGAGACGCTGGGGGCGGAGCTTCCCGACTTCGTCGCGGGGCGCGAGGATGCCGACAAGGCGCTGGCCGACATCGGCGCGGCCTATGCCGCGGCGGCCCAGCAGGCGGGCTACCTGCCCTAGCCCCCGACCGATCCTGCCGGGGGGGCGTGCCCCCCCCGGCGGCCACGCTGCGTCCGACGGGGGTTCCGGCTTGCCGCATTCGACCTTCTTCCGGTTCATGGCTCCGTCGCTGATCGCGATGGCGCTGTTCATCGCGCTGCCGATCGTGTCGATCGTGGTCCAGTCGCTCTACATCGACCATCCGCAGGTGCTGATCCAGACCGAGACCTGCCAGCCCTTCGGCGGCTGCGTGACCGAATCGACCGTGGACGTGGCCGCGACCGCCCGCCTGCGCGAGGAGGCCCCCCTGGGCCAGTTCAACGGCTTCGGCACCTATCTCGACCGCAACCACCTCGCCGCGGCCGAGATCGCCGCGCTCTGGCAGGGGACCGAGGGGTGGGGCGACTTCCTCGCCGGGGTCTACAACCTGCCGCTCTGGCGCGCGCTCGCCTTCACGCTGACCTACTGCGTCGTGGTCACGCTGGCGGCGATGACGCTGGGCTTCTTCATCGCGCTGGCGGTCGACGCGGTGCCGCGGCTGATCCGCGGGCCGGTCATCTTCTTCAGCCTGATCCCCATGCTGATCACGCCGCTGGTCGGCGCGCTGATCCTGTTCTGGATGCTCAACTCCGAAGGGGTGCTGGGGGCGGCGCTGCAGAACCTGTTCAACGACCCGAACCTGTCCACGCGCACCTCGGCCCCGCTGACCTGGATCATGCTGATGGTCTACGGCACCTGGACCAACACCCCCTTCAGCTTCATCGTGTTCTACGCCGGTCTCCAGGCCGTCCCGCGCGAGACGCTGGAGGCGGCGATGATCGACGGCGCGTCGCGGTGGGAACGGGTGCGCTTCGTCGTGCTGCCGTCGCTGCGGCCGCTGGTGCTCTTCGTGCTGCTGGTGCAGATCATGGACAACTTCCGCGTGTTCGAGCCGATCATCAGCTTCAACGCCGGGGCCAACGCCTCGTCGCTCGCCTACGAGATCTACCGCAGCCTGAACACGCAGACCTCGCAGCTCTTCGGGTCGGCGGCGGCGACCAGCGTGATCACCATCGGCTTCATCGCGGTGCTGATCGTGCCCATCCTGATGCGCGTCGCGCGCGAGCTGCAGTCGGGGCGCGGCGCATGAGCGCGGGCGGGCCCCTGTCGCGCCGGCCGCTGTGGCTGCGGACCTTCACCATCGGCTTCGTGCTGTTCTGGCTGATCGTCGCGGCCTTTCCCTTCGCCTGGACGGTCTGGGGCTCGTTCAAGGTGCAGGCGGACTTCTTCTCGCAGGACTCGTGGTGGAACGCGGTTCTGGGGACCAACACCCTGCGCGTGACGGGCAGCGCCTTCACGACCGACGGCTACTACGGCGCCTGGGTCACGACCGGCTTCTGGCGCGCGGTGGTCAACACCGCGATCGTCACGGTCTGCGTCACGACCATCTCGCTGACCTTCGGCACGCTCGGGGGCTACGCGCTGGCGCGGTCGACCCATCGCTACCGGTTCTGGATCCTGATCGCCGCGCTCTTCTTCCGCGCCATGCCCGAGGTGACGCTGGTGTCGGGCTACCTGTTCCCGTTCTTCCGGTTCAACATCTGGGGCTACCTGCCGACCGCGATCATCGTGCTGGTGGCGCTGAACCAGCCCTTCACGCTGTGGATGATGTATTCCTTCTTCCAGGGCATCCCGCGCGACCTCGACGAGAGCGCGCTGGTCGACGGCTGCACGCGGTTCCAGGCCTTCCGCCTCGCCATCGTGCCGGTGATGTGGCCGGGGGTCATCACGACGGGGCTGTTCAGCTTCCTGCTCGCCTACAACGACTTCACCGTCACGGGCCTCGTCCTCAACGAGACGAACCAGACGATGGTGCCGAAGATCAACAGCTACCTGGGTTCCATCCAGGCCGAGGGGAACGTGATGTTCGCGGTCGCGGCCGTGGTCAGCGTGACGATCCCGATCTTCCTGCTGGTGATGTTCTTCCAGCGCTACCTGGTGTCGGGCCTGACCGCGGGGGCGGTCAAGGGCTAGGCTCCTCCAGCCAGCGCGCCAGCGCGGAGGTCGTCGCCTCGGGGCGTTCGAGCGGGGGCAGGTGGCCCGCGCCCGCGACCCATTCGAGGCGGGCCTGCGGCATCAGCCGGGCCATCAGCCGGGCGCGGTCGGGGGGGACGAGGCGATCCTCCTCGCCGTGGAGCACGAGCGCCGGGCCGCGGAAGGCGGCGAGCGTCGCGGTCTGGTCGGGGCGGTCCATCAGCGCGCGGGACTGGCGCAGGAAGGCGTCGGGGCCCAGGCGCAGCCCCATGTCGAGGCAGAGGGCGAGCAGGCCGAGGCTCGGCTCGGCGAGGTAGAGGGGCTTCATCTCGTCGCGCAGCACCTCCTCGAGCCCGCCGGCCGCGACGCGGGCCATGCGCGCGCGCCGGGCGGCGCGGGCCTCCTCGGCCTCGGGCAGCGGGTTGGTGTCGAGGAGCGCGAGGCGCTCGACCCGGGCGGGGGCCTGGCGCAGCACCTCCATCGCGAGGATGCCGCCCATCGACAGCCCCGCGAGCGCGAAGCGCGGCGGGGCGTCGCGCAGCACGGCCGCCGCCAGCGCCTCCATCCGGTCGGCGGAGGCGATCTCGGGCAGGTGGAGCGTGCGCGTCCCCGACAGGGCCGCGAGCTGCGGCGCCCAGAGGCGGGCGTCGCACATGTGGCCGGGCAGCAGGACGAGCGGGATCACGTCCTGGCCGCCCCGCCGACCGGGAGGACGGGCGGCGTCATGCGACGCGCCGCGCCCCTTCCTTCAGCGTCGCGAGCTTGGCCCAGGCGATCTCCGGATCGACGGCGCCGAAGCCCGCGAAGGTGCCGAAGCCGCAGTCGGAGCCCGCCATCACGCGGTCGCACCCGAAGACCCGCGTGAACCGCTCGAGGCGCTGGCGCACGACCTCGGGGTGCTCGACGAAGTTCGTCGTCGTGTCGACGACGCCGGGGACGAGCACCTTGTCGTCGGGGATCTCGGCCGCGCGGTCGCGGAACACCTCCCATTCGTGGGCGTGGCGGGGGTTCGCGGTCTCGAACAGGACCTGGCGGGCCTTCACCTTCATCAGGACGGGGAGGACGCGGGCCATGTCGATGTCGCAGACATGCGGCCCCTCGTAGTTGCCCCAGCAGATGTGGACGCGGACGCGCTCCTCGGGCAGGCCGTCGAGGGCGTGGTTGAGCGCCTCCACATGCGTCTCGGCGACCGTCACGAACTCCTCGTCCGACAGGTGCGTGAAGAGCATGTGGCGCGACAGCGCGAGGTGGGGGCAGTCG
>ERZ1066122.998-NODE-998-length-25415-cov-17.800276_pt1 | contig 25415 bp, 24 predicted proteins | sample MGYA00382769_ERZ1066122 | MGnify/ENA primary metagenome ERZ1066122 (study PRJEB33369, sample SAMEA5778352) | biofilm metagenome | biome: Industrial cooling water; feature: Water cooling tower basin; material: Biofilm | place: United Arab Emirates | collected... | reverse complement strand
GCCTAACGCCTGAGTTAAGCCGCGCCGAAGGCGTCGGCTTGAATGATTAGTTAGGGCCCGCGCCCGTACTGGCGTACGTGCGGATCGTAGTACGAGATGACAGAAACCGTATCCCCAATGTCGGACACAACCAGCCACTCTCTGAACTCGCTAGCTCCGCTAGACGTCATCAGAAAGCGATCTGAAACGGCGTCCTTCCACCCTCCTGCCAGGACCCGAAAGACAATGTGCTTGGGTGAGAGCTCAGCATCGATGAGCCCAACCATATCCCCCTCATCCATTGCTTGGTAGGCGCGGACAAAAGGGAAATGCACTTCGGCGTAGGGTCCGTAGCCGCCTGCAGCCTGCACGACGATTCTGAGCCCCGTGTTGGAGTTTGCTACCTCCGCGACAGTGGATCCGTCAAACCAGTCGATCTCGGCGCCAACAGGTTCGGTGAGGGTCTTCATGCGGGGCCTAACGCCTTGAGTTAAGCCGCGCCGAAGGCGTCGGCTTGAATGATTAGTTAGGCCTCGAGAACATGCCCGAGCCCAGCAAGCAACGCACCGACTATAAGCAACAAAACGATCTGCGCAATACGGCCGCGCTTGCTGGCCTGAACCTGTGTCGCCGCAATTGGCAGAAGTGGCGCCCATAATTGGATTGCGCCGAAAGCCAGAATTAGGAGGCCGATACAGCCGAGCAGCGGTAACCAGCTCGAGTAAACGGCCGATGCCCACGCTGCGAGACTGGTTGTGATGAAGCCAGCGCCCCGGAGAACTTGGGTAGGGTAAATGGACTCAGAAGACTTCCCGGCGCAGAGCCTGCATTTGGCCGGCGCCCAGGGCGCCGCAATCAATTTTCCGATTGCCGAAACGCCATGACCTTTGCAATGCGGGCAACGATACATTCTTGTGGCCTAACGCCTGAGCTAAGCGGCGCCGGCCGCGGCAATCTCTTGCGCCAGATACACGGACCGGCGTCCGCTTGAGCGCGTGGTTAGGCCAACGCTAAGCCACGGGCTGCGTGCCGGCAAGTGCGAGGAAGTCGTGGCCGCGGAGCGGGAAGCACCGGACGCTGGTGTGAGGCCGCCCAAGTTGATCGGTCGACGCCGCTATGGATCCGGCAGCCGCGCCCGGCAGGCGCGTGATGGTTGACCGGGGCCGGCGCGCCCTGCTCTGCGGTGACGCCGAGCCGATTGAGTACGCCAGGAACTGAGCGGAAGCACCCGCGCTCTTGAAGGCCTAACTTCCTATTGGACCTCAAATTCGAGGTATAGCCGGAATCTTTCTCCCGCACCCACAACACGGTCAAGTCCAAAAGTTCTCACATTCAATGGCTTCCCCATCCTGCGCGCCCGGCATCCCCACCCTGGATCCGCGTTTACACCGGTGATCCAGGGCGTAGCCGGTTATTGGAGCAGTCATGGGCGGTAGCGCGTCCCTTCGGCTTGCCAAGTCCCTCGCGCCAGCGTCCGTTCTCAGCCACCAAATCGTCGAACCTGCCGTTCGCGCAGCGACTACCAGATCAGCCCATGGCCATCGCGGATGGCGTCGTCGAGCTGGGCGGCCAACGGCTGGAACTCGTAAAGGAAGGGCTCGCAAGCGTAGACGTCCAGATCTTCCCAGGGCTTGCCTTGTGCCTTGCACCAGCCAACGAAGGCGGTGAGCACGGTGTCCACCGTCACCGCATGCGCCCGGGCCGCCAGCGCTGGCAGCTGGCCAGAGGTCACCGCGAAGCGCTCGTTGTGCCCGTCCAGCTTCAGGATGTTGGCCGGATGGTCCGGCGCATACCAAGCCTGGAACAGCGCCCCTGCATCCGTTACCAGATCCGCACTACCGTTGAGGATCCAGTGGTACAGGTCGGGGTTGCGGTGGTTGACGCCCCAGGAGGTATGCATGGCCGGCGGCGCCGACGGCCACCAGGCCGGCAGCGCGTCGGTCGCGATCCCTTCCGGCGGCACACCGTCCAGGTAGGCGTGCAGCGCGCCCGGGTGCGTGTGCAGCCAGGCGATGTGTTCGTCCGGCGCCGCACAAGTCAGGAATCCGAAAGCCATTCAGCGCACTCCCCATGCGATGGTCAGGCTACCGAATGTGCCAGCCCTGGCCGGGCCATTCAATCGGCGGCCAGGGCGCGCCAGGCCAGATAGGCCAATCCACCCACCAGCAGCCAGAACACGAGGCCGCACAGCATCGACCACTTGCCGTCGGGATCGATGCCCGGCTTGAACTGGCGCGCGATCAGGAAGCCAGGGCCCTTGATCAGGATCTCGACGACGACTTCCAGCACGACATGGCCGACGATCTCACCCAACGGCATGTTGACCTCCCACGGCTTCGCCGGTCTGCAGCCGCCACAGCGCCGCATACGCCCCGCCGCGCGCCACCAGTTCGTCGTGCGTGCCGGATTCCACGATGCGCCCCGCCTCCAGCACATGGATCGCATCGGCATGCCGCACGGTGCTCAGCCGGTGCGCGACCACCAGCGTGGTGCGCCCGCGCGCGGCCGTGGCCAGCGAGTGCTGGATCGCTGCTTCGGTTTCGTTGTCGACGGCCGAGGTGGCTTCGTCCAGCACCAGCACCTTCGGGTCGCGGTACAGCGCGCGCGCCAGGGCGATGCGTTGGCGCTGGCCGCCGGAAAGCTGGCTGCCGCGCTGGCCCACGGGGCTGTCGTAGCCCTGCGGCAGGGCGGCGATGAAGTCGTGCGCCTCGGCGGCGCGGGCGACGGCTTCGATGCGGGCCCGGTCGGCGCTGCGCTCGCCGTAGGCGATGTTCTCGGCCACGGTGCCGTCGGTGAGGAAGGGCTCCTGCGCGACGTAGCCGATCGCGCGGCGCAGCACCGCCGGGTCGAGGCCGGCGATATCGGCGTCGTCGAACACGATGCGTCCGCGTGCGGGATCGATGAAGCGAAGCAGCAGCTTCAGCAGCGTGCTCTTGCCGCCGCCGGTGCCGCCGACCAGGGCCACCGTGGCGCCGGCGGGCACGGAAAGGTCCACGGCATGCACCGCGGGGCGGCCATCGTAGTCGTGGCCCACACCTTCGAAGCGCAGTTCGCCCCGCGCATCGGCAGGCAGCGCTTCAACGCCGCGCACCGGCACCGGTGTGTCCAGCAGGTCCATCACGCGATTCACCGACGCCATCGCGCGCTGGTACAGGTCGGTCATGTCGGCCAGGCGCGTCAGCGGCCACAGCAGGCGCTGGGTCAGGTACACCAGGGCGGAATAGCTGCCCACGCCGAGCTCGCCGCGCAGCGTGAGCATGCCGCCGTACAGCAGGGTGGCCACGAAGCCGGCCAGGATGGCCATGCGGATCACTGGCGTGATGGCGGCGGAGAAGCGGATGGCTTCGGCGTTGCGTGCGCGGAAGCCGTCGGAGGCCTCGCGCAGGTGCGCGGCCTCGAAGCCCTCGGCGGTGTAGGCCTGGATGGTGGCCATGCCGGCCAGGTTGTTGTCGAGCCGCGCCGACACCGTGGCCGCGGCTTCGCGGGCGGCGGCGTAGCGCGGGGCCAGGCGCTTCTGGAACCAGAAGGCGCCGATCAGGATCAGCGGGATCGGCAGCATCGCCAGCGCCGCCAGGTCGGCGGTGAGCACGAAGAACACCGCGCCCACGAGCAGCGACGAAACCACCACCTGGATCAGGTCGTTGGCGCCGGTGTTTAGGAAGCGCTCGATCTGGTTCACGTCCTCGTTCATCAGCGCCATCAGCCGGCCGCTGCGCTCGCGCTCGATGGTGGCCGGCGGCAGCTTCTGCACGTGTCCGTAGGCGGCCTGCCGCAGCGAGTGCTGCAGGTCCTGGGCCAGGCCGCGCCACTTGAGCGCATACAGGTATTCGAACAGCGACTCGGCCACCCACACCACCACCGTCAGCGCCACCAGCGCGTACAGCTGGTGCAGCGGGTCGGGCAGGCCAAAGCGGGCCATGAAGGAGTCTTCCTGGTTCACCACCACGTCCACCGCCACGCCGATCAGCAGCTCGGGCAGGACGTCGAAGATCTTGTTCAGGATCGAATACACCGTGGCCAGCACGGCATTGCGGCGCTGGGGCCGGGCAAAACCGGCCAGGCGGCGCAGCGGATGGGTCGCGGACATGCGCTCTCCGGGGAAATCGGGGTGGGACGGGCGCTTAGTGTCCCACGGGGCTACACTGGCCCGATGCTGATCGCGTTCAACAAGCCCTACGGCGTGCTTTGTCAGTTCACCGACAAGACCGTGCCGCCGCGCCCGACGCTGGCGGGGTTCTCGCTGCCGCCGGACGTCTACGCCGCCGGCCGGCTGGACCAGGACTCCGAGGGCCTGCTGCTGCTGTCCGACGACGGCCCGCTGATCGCCCGCATCAGCTCGCCCAAGTTCCACTGGCCCAAGACCTACCTGGTCCAGGTGGAAGGCGTGGCCGGCGACGAACACCTGGCCCAGCTGCGCGCCGGCGTCACCCTGTCCGACGGCCCCACCCGGCCGGCCAAGGCCCAGGTGCTGATCGGCGCACCCGACTGGCTGTGGCCGCGCGACCCGCCGGTGCGGCACCGCAAGACGGTGCCCGACAGCTGGATCGAACTCACCATCACCGAAGGCCGCAACCGCCAGGTGCGCCGCATGGTGGCCGCGGTCGGCCTGCCCTGCCTGCGCCTGCTGCGCATTGCCGTCGGGCCGCACCGGCTCGAGGGCCTGCCGCCCGGGAAGTGGCGCGAACTGACCCAATAAGCCCAAGGAGCGCGGCATGGCTTTCCAGGACCATTTCTCCGGACACGCCACCGACTACGCCCGCGCCCGCCCGACCTACCCGCACGCCCTGTTCGCCTGGATTTCCGACCAGTGCCGGCACCACGACCTGGCCTGGGACGTGGGCTGCGGCAATGGCCAGGCCAGCCTGGCCCTGGTGCACCATTTCCAGCGCGTGCACGCCAGCGACCCCAGCGAGGCGCAGATCGCCGCGGCACCCTCCGACCCGCGCGTCACCTGGCGGGTGGAGTCGGCCGAGCACAGCGCGCTGCGCAACCACAGCGTGGACCTGGTCACGGCGGCGCAGGCCTACCACTGGTTCAACCAGGAGCGTTTTTGCGCCGAGGCGCAGCGGGTGCTCCGGCCGGGCGGCGTGATCGCGGTGTGGTGCTACGGCCGCACGCGGGTGGACCACGGCGTGGACGATGTCTTCAACGAACTCTACGAACACCGGCTCGGACCGTACTGGCCGCCGGAGCGGCGGCACGTGGACGACGGTTACCGGCACCTGCCCTTCCCGTTCGAGCCCATCAGCGATCCGCCGCGGTTCGAGATGACGGCGGAGTGGGACCTCGGGCAGTACCTGGATTATTTGCGCACGTGGTCGAGCAGCCAGCGCTTCCTGAAGGAAACCGGGCGCGACGCGGTGTCGGAATCCGGCTCGGCGTTTGCGTCGGCCTGGGGTGATCCCGCGCGGCGGCGCGAAGTGCGTTGGCCGATTTCGCTCAAGGCGGGCCGCACCGCCGACGACTAGGCGAGCTCCCGCCGATGGGACTGTAGGAGGGCCTTCAGGCCCGAAGCTTTTCGGCGGAAAGCTTCGGGCCTGAAGGCCCTCCTACATCAAGGCTTACTTCTTGGCGGCGGCTTTCTTGGCGGGGGCTTTCTTGGCCGCGGCCTTCTTGGCGGGCGCCTTCTTGGCCGCCGCCTTCTTCGCCGGCGCCGCGGCCTTCTTCGCGGCTACCTGCCTGGTCGCCTTCTTGGCGGCGGGCTTGGCGGCCGCGGCTTTCTTCTTCTTGTTGACCATGTAGACCGCGGCGCCCACGGCGGCCAGGGTCGCGGCGGTGACGGCGGCGCCGACCGGGTGCTTGCGCACGGTCTTGACCGCGGCGCTGCCGCCCTTCTTCACCGCGGCCAGGCCGGCCCCGGCACTGACCAGGGCCCCGGCCTTGCTGGCCAGGTCGGAATTCTTCCAGGCCTTCTTGGCCAGCTCGCTGCCGTCGTTCAACTTGGCCAGCGCGGTCGAAACGATCTTGTTCGTCTTGCTCATGGCTTGTCTCCGTGGGATGGGCGCGGGAAGCGATTGCCTGCACAGCCTACCGCTAAAAACATGAACGGCGCATCGCAGCGCGGCAGGCCTCAGGTGCCCCGCGGCTTGGCCCGGTGGGTGGCGGTGGCGGTCCACGGGTCGTCCGGCCAGGGGTGGCGCGGGTAGCGGCCCTTCATTTCCTTGCGCACCTCCGGGTAGGTGTTGGCCCAGAAGCTGCGCAGGTCCTGGGTCACCTGCAGTGGTTTGCCGCCGGGCGAGAGCAGGTGCAGGGTCAGCGGCACCCGGCCGTCGGCCACGCGCGGGGTGTCGGCCAGGCCGAACAGTTCCTGCAGCTTCACCGCCAGCACCGGCGGGCGGCCGTGCTCGTAGGTGATGCCGCGCTCCATGCCCGAGGGCACGGTGATGCGGCGCGGGGCCAGCGCGTCGAGCTTCTGCCGCAGCGACCAGTCCAGGGTCGCGCGCAGGGCCTCGCCCAGCGCGTCTTCGTCCAGTGCGTCGAGCCGTGTCTTGCCGGCGAAGGCGGGCTTGAGCCACTGCTCGCGGGTGGCCAGCAGGGCCTCGTCGGACAGGTCGGGCAGGCCGAGCTCGGGCAGCCACTCGCGCAGGCAGCGCACGCGCTCGCGCCACTGGGTGAGGCCTTCAGTCCAGGGCAGCGCGTCCAGGCCGAGCTCGCCGACGGCATCGCTGAGGGCCTGCGCGGCCTGCGCCGGGTCCGGGCGGCCGGCGGGCTTGGACTCGAGCGTGATGCGGTCGAAGCGGCGCTCGCGCCGGGCGATCAGGGCGCGGGCGTCAGGGTCCCAGCGCACCACGTCGCCTTCGAAGAAGCGTTCGGGGAAATCGCGCTGCAGCCGCGCTTCGTCCACCGGGGCACCGCGCAGCACCAGCGAGTCCTTGGCCTCGAAGCGCAGCTCGCTGGCCACGATCCAGGGTTCGCCGAACAGCGCGCTGTCGTCGAAGATCCGCGCCATGCGGCCGTTCGCCAGCTGGTAGCGGCGCGGCTCACCCGGGTGCTGGCGGGCGATGCGGTCGGGGAAGGCGTGCGCGAGCAGGTCGCCGAGCAGGTGCGCGGGGGCCTCGTCGGGCGGCGGAGCGTCCACGCGCAGGCGGCGGCGCCACTGTTTCGCGGCGGCGTCGATGGCGGCCAGCGCGCCGCGATTCGCATCGGGGCCGACGCGCCCCTTGCGGAAGGCGGCCAGCGCCTGCCATCGGCTGGCCAAGCCGTCGCTGCGGCTGCGCAGCGGGTCGCGCGCTTCCACCAGGGCGGCGAGATCGCAGGCCAGGGCGCGTTCGGCCGGGTCGCGCGGCGCCTTCAGCATCGCGGCCAGGCGCGGGTGGGTGCCCAGCGCCATCAGCTCGCGGCCGAAGGCGGTGATGCGCTGCGCGCCATCGAGCGCGCCGAGGCGCTGCAGCAATTCGCGCGCGGCGGCCAGCGGCCCGGGCGGCGGCGCGTCCACGAAGCGCAGGTCGTCGCTGCCCCAGGCGGCGAGTTCGAGCGCGAGGCCGGCCAGTTCGACCTGGGCGATCTCGGGCGTGCGCATGGGTTCGAGCCGCTGCGACTGCGGCCACAAACGGTAGGCCCAACCCTCCGCGACGCGGCCGGCGCGGCCGGCGCGCTGGTCGGCGGAGGCCTGCGAGATCGCCACGGTGTCGAGGCGCGAAAAGCCGGAGTTGGGTTCGTAGCGGGGCTCGCGCGCGAGGCCGCTGTCGATCACCACGCGCACGCCGGGGAGCGTGACGGAGCTTTCGGCGACATTGGTGGCGAGGACGATGCGGCGGCGGCCGGTGGGGTCTTCGTTGAGGGCGGCCGACTGGGCTTCGAGGGGGAGGTCGCCGTGGAGGGGGAGCACGGCGAGGGCGTTCCCCTCTCCCCGGCCCTCTCCCCCGAGGGGAGAGGGAGATGAAAGCCCCTCTCCCCTTGGGGGAGAGGGGTTGGGGAGAGGGGAATCGCCAAGCACCCGCAACGCCTCCCCAATCTCCCGCTGCCCCGGCAGGAAAACCAACACATCCCCCGGATGCTTCTGCAGCGCCTCGCCCACGCACCGCTTCAGCTGCGCCATCAACGCCTCGTCCCGCCGCGCCGGGAAGTGCGCCACCGTCACCGGATAGCTGCGCCCCGCACTCGTCAGCCGCGGCGCATCGAGGAACCGCGCCAGCTTCTCGCCGTCGAGCGTGGCCGACATCACCACGATGCGCAGGTCCTCGCGCAGCTGTGACTGCACGTCCAGCGCCAGCGCCAGCCCCAAATCGCCGGCGAGGTGGCGTTCGTGGAATTCGTCGAACAGGATCGCCGCCACGCCCTCCAGCGTCGGGTCGTCCTGGATCATGCGGGTGAGGATGCCCTCGGTGACGACTTCGATCCGGGTGCGGGCGCTGACCTTGGCCTCGAAGCGGATGCGGTAGCCGACGGTCTCGCCCGGCGCCTCGCCGAGCTGGCGCGCCATGAAACCGGCGGCGGCGCGCGCAGCCACGCGGCGCGGTTCCAGCATCAGGATGCGGCCGTCGCCGCGCCACGGCGCCGACAGCAGGGCCAGCGGCACCTGGGTGGTCTTGCCGGCGCCGGGCGGCGCTTCGAGCACCAGGCGCGGGTGCGCCTCGAGGCTGGCCAGCAGCCGTGGCAACAGCTCGGCGATCGGGAAGTCGGGGCGGGTGGCGGCGGGTTTCACCGCGCTAGGCTAGAGAGCGCGGCGCCTCGCGTCGAGCGTTGACGCGCGTCCCTTTGGGAGAGCCGTCCGTCCCGAGGCTCCCGCCTCCTGTAGGAGGGACTTCAGTCCCGAAGCTCTTGGCTGGCCCCGGCAAGAAGCTTCGGGACTGAAGTCCCTCCTACAAGGGGCCACGCGCAGGGGCGCGGCGCGCTTCGCCGATTGGGTTTGGCGCTGGAAATTGAGCTGCCGCAGCGCGAGCTGTTCGATCGCGGTGAGGTCGTCGCGCATCGCCGATCCGTTGCCGCGCACCAGCAGCACGCCGTTGCTGCCGCTGCGCCAGTCCACCCAGGGCGTGAAGCCGAAGGCGCCCGGGCTGGAGACACGCAGCGTGTGGCCGCGCGAGTCCTTGGCCTCGACCCACTGGCCGATGCCGTAGCCGTAGCCCATCGCGCCGTCGGGCGTGGCGTACACCGGCAGGCCGACGGCGCGGTCGACCGCCATCGCGGCCAGGGTGTCGTCGCGCAGGTAGCGGGTGGCGCCGTGCCGGCCGCCGGCCAGCACCATGTCCACCACGCGGCCGTAGTCTTCGAGGGTGGAGCGGGCGCCGCCACCGATGCGCGGGTTCGCATTCGGAACGTAGCCGGGCAAGGCGGTGCCCGCGGTCCAGTCGGTGCCGGTGAGGCCGAGCGGCTCGACGACCTCGGCGATGAACAGCGCATCCCACGACTCACCGGTGGCGCGTTCGGCCATCGCGCCGGCCACCTGCATCGAATTGCCGCCGTAGGCGAACCCGGTGCCGGGCCCGTAGGCCAGCGGCAGGGCCAGGATCTGCGCGGCGCAGTCCTGCAGCGACACCTGCCGGCTCGACAGGCAACCGGCATCGTCCACGCCGATGCCCGAGGTGTGCGAGAACAATTGGGCCAGCGTGATCGCACGCGTGGCCACCGGCGCGTCGGGAAAGTAGGTGCCGACGCGGCTGTCCCAGGCCAGCGCACCCCGTTCAACCAGCCTGCCGAGCACCAACGCCGACAGCCACTTGCTGGCCGAGGCGATGGCCACGCGCTCGTCGCCGCGATAGCCGCCGAAGCTTTCCTGCATCAGCACCTGGTCCTCGCGCGCCAGCCGCAGCGAGGCGCCCCCGAGGCCGTAGTCGTCCACCAGCGCCTGCACCGCCAGCCGCACCGGCTGCAGGTCGTGGGCCGGCCGCGCCACGCCGACGCCCGGCAGCGCGAGGGCGCCGAGGCCCAGGGTAAGCGTGAAGGCGAGCCAGCCGGATCGGGTCATGGCCGCCAGAACGCGGCCCGCGGCCCCCGGTTGACGCCCGGCGGCTAGAATTGCGGCCTCGCGAACAGGATCCGTTCATGGAATTGATCGACATCGGCGCCAACCTGGGCCACGAAAGCTTCGACGCCGACCTCGACGCCGTGCTGCAGCGCGCGGTGCTGGCCGGCGTGACCCGGCTGGTGGTCACCGGCGCCAGCCGCGCCGGCGCGGTGCGGGCGCTGGAATTGGCGAAGGCGCACCCGGGCCTGCTCTGGGCCACCGCCGGCATCCACCCGCACCACGCCACCGAATGCACGGCCGAGGGCATCGCCGAGCTGCGCGCGCTGCAGGCCGAGCCGGAAGTGGTGGCCGCGGGCGAGTGCGGCCTCGATTACCACCGCGACTTCTCGCCGCGGCCGGCGCAGCGCCTGGCGTTCGAGCGCCAGCTGGAGCTGGCCGCCGAAACGAAGCTGCCGCTGTTCCTGCACCAGCGCGATGCCCACGGCGACTTCATGGCGATCATGAAGGCCTTCGAGGGCCAGCTGGGCCCGGTGGTGGTGCACTGCTTCACCGGCACCCGCGCCGAATGCTTCGACTACCTGGACCAGGACTGGCACGTCGGCATCACCGGCTGGCTCTGCGACGAGCGCCGCGGCCAGCACCTGCGCGAGTTCGTGAAGGACATCCCCGCGCACCGGCTGATGGTGGAGACCGACGCGCCCTACCTGCTGCCGCGCACCGTGAAGCCGATGCCCAGCCACCGCCGCAACGAGCCGATGTACCTGGCGCACATCGTCGAGGAGCTGGCCCGAGACCGCGGCGAGGACGTGGCGGTGACCGCCGCGGCCACCACCTCGACGGCGGCGGCCTTCTTCGGCCTCCCCGCTGCCCGCCGTTAGCCGGGGAAGCAGCGGTCCGGCGGATAAACCTTGTTGGCGACGCGGGTGTAGATGCGCTCGCCGATGTCGAGCGTGTGGCTCATCTCCATCCGCTGCACCTTGGGCTTGCGGTCCAGGCACACCTGGCGCGTCGGGCTCAGCCGCATCGAGACCACGTTGCCGGTGACGAAGGCATGGCCGTCGGCGTCGCGGCGGATCTTGCGCTCCAGCTCGACAGCGGCCTTGGCGAAGAGCTTGCAGCCCTCGAAGCGGATGTCCACCACTTCGCGCACGAAGATCGACTTGCGGCGGCTGATCTCGATCGGCTCGTCGCTGAGGCCGGCATTGAGCTCGGCCAGGATCTCGTTGCGCATCTCGGTGCCGATGATCTGGACCACGCGGCAGTCGAGCGGCGGCGGATCCCGGGCTTCAACGGCGGCGGGCAGCAGGGAGAGCACGCCGGCCGTGGTGAGGGACAGCAGGAAAGGCATGGGTCTCATGCGGCGTCTCCTTGGGGCGGGGGTCAGTCGGCGTCGACGGGCAACCCGTGGCGGCGACCAAAGTCGAGCGCCTGGTTGCGCACGCCCTCGTTGAGGTCCTTCATGCGCTGGCGGTGGAACTTGCGGCAGTCGGTGCCGGCGCGGCCGGCCGGGCAAGCATCGAGCGCTTCTTCGATCGCGCGCGCCTGCGCCATGATGTCCGGCACCTGGTGGCCGATCGCCATCGCCTCGGCCAGGCCTTCGGCGGTGAACGCGGTGACGATGCGGTACAGCGAGGTGTCGCGCTCCATGCGCGCCGGCGCCAGCTCCAGCAAATCGACCACCAGGTCGCCGCCGTCGATGTCGCCGCCTTCCCAGCGCGTGCGGTGCACGGTACGGTTGGCGCGGATGCGGAAGTCCTTCATCACGCCCACGGCGTTGCCAAGGAAGGGCATCTGGGTGGCGATCGGGCTCGGGTTGCGGCCGACCCAGACCTGCATGAATCCGTCCTCGCCCTTGCCGCGGAGGCCCTGCACGTTGCCGCCGGGGCCTTCGCCCAGGGTTTGCGGCACCCGCGGGAGGGTGTCGAGGAAGCGGCGGTGCAGGGCCATGTCGCGCATCCAGCCAAAGGCCGAGCCGAAGTCATCGCCCAGCATCAGGCAGGCCTCGCCGACGTCGTCGTGCCGACCGCAGGCCAGGGTGTCGCCGTCGGCCTGGCGCAGCACGAAGTGCAGCTCGCCGTTGGCGAAGGTGCCCGGCGGCATCAGGTCGCCCAGGTCCGAGGCCAGGAACAGCTGGCTGTTGTCGGCGCTGTTTACGTAGTAGTTCAGGCGATCGAGCCCGCGCGAGGAATCGACCAGCTGCAGGATGCGGAGATCGAATCGGTACTGGCCCAGCTCGGACTCGGGGTTGGGCGGGAACGGGCTGTTGGCGGTGAACACCTGCTCGATCCGTCGCCGGCGCTCGGCCAGCCGCTCCTGCTCGGCGACGTTGATGATCTCCTCGCCGTGCGCGATCCAGGCTTCGTCGGTGCCGCTCTCCACCACCGGGATCGAGGGCAGCTCGAACGGGTCGTGCATGGGCGGCAGCGGCACGTACATCTCGCCCACCAGGTCGCGCGCCGCGTCGCTGCCGGACTCGACGATGGGGATGGCCGGCGCGAACGGATCATCGGACACCGGCGCCGTCACCTCGCCCGCGGCGCGGGCGGCGTCGCTGCCCGACTCCACCACTTCGATCGGCGGCGGCCGCAGGCCCGGCAGCGGCATCACGCCCGAAGCCGCCAGCACGCCGCCGGCGATCACCACCGCCACGCCCACGGCGACCCAGCCGCGGGCGTTCACGGCAGGCCCCGCTCGGCGATGCGCCGGGCGATGGCCTCCAGCTCGCTGCTGGCCTGGAGGAACTTGTTGAGCTTGGCGTCGTCGACGTTGAAGTAGCGCAGCTCCACCACGCGGTCGCCCAGCGCGAAGCTGACGTTGAACTCGATGCGGTGCGAGGCCAGCGGATCGGGCTGGCGGAAATGCACGGCCGCCGCGCCGAGGCCTTCCGGCCGCGACAGGCCGAAGCGGCGCACGCCGGTTTCGCGGGCCATGCGGTCGACCGTCGCGACGGCGCCGGCGGCGTCACGGGCCGGCGACACCATGAAAACGAGTTCATCGGAGAAGCGGTCGTCGCCGATGCTGTAGATCCGGCTGCAGTGGCGCGCGTCCTCGGGCACCACGCCGCTGGCGCGACGGGCGATCCCGGCGGCGCGTTCGGCGCCGATCACGGCGGCGATGTCTTCGACCGGGAACAACGCGTCGCACCAGGCCGAGGGTTCGGCGGCCTGCGCCGACACCGCGGCCGCGGCCAGCAGGCCAGCTGCCAGGCGGACCGCGCCGCGAACGGAGCGGACCGGGCTCACGGCTTCACCAACTCGACGCGGCGATTGAGCGCGCGGCCGGCCTCGCTGTCGTTGGGCGCCACGGGCTCGGTTTCGCCGGCGCCGCGCGAGCGCAGGCGGCGGTCGGCCACGCCGTGGTCAACCACCAGCGCCGAGCGCACGGCGAGCGCGCGCGATTCGCTCAGGCGCAGGTTGACGGTGTCGTCGCCGACGCCGTCGGTGTGGCCGACGATCTCGAGCTTCAGCGACGGGTCGCGGCGCATCATTTCGGCCACCTCGACCAGGGCCGCGCGCGACTCGGCCTTGAGGGTGGCCTTGCCGGTGTCGAAGTAGATGCCGTCCAGCCGCACCTTGCCGCCCTCGGCCAGCTCGGCCGCGAGCGCGTCGGCGTTCACGCCGACCTGGCCGGTCTGCATCGCCGCGCCCTCGACCACGGTGACCCAGGTGCGCTGCTTGTTCACCATTACCGCGACGCTGACCTGGCGGTTGCCGACCACGCCCTCGGCCGCGACGTAGCGGAAGTCGCCGCCGACGCCGATGTTCATGCCGGCCACGGCGTTCCAGTTCGAGGCCCGGTTGCCGGTGCCGCCGCAGGCCTCGCGGCCGGCGCACTGGTGCACGAGGCGCAGGCCGCGGCCGCGCAGCGCGTCCTCGTAGTTGCGCGCGATCTCCAGCGTCGAGCGGCCCGAGGGGTTGTTGTACAGCGTGCGGGTGACGCGCCCCTCGACGGTGCGCGCGCGCAGGTCGCCGTTGCTTTCCCGGCCGACCACGAAGTCGTAGGCGTCGAAGGCCACGGTGTCGTCTTCGCGCACGGTGGAGCCGGCGTAGGGTTCTACCCGGAACGCCGCGCCCGGCGCGGCCTGGCCAGCCGCCCCGGCAGGTGCGGCCACGTCACGGCCGCGGCGGTCGGTGTACTGCACCTCGTCGCCGCGGGCGCCGGCCTCGCGCACGCAGCGTTCGTCGCCCAGCACGCAGCGGGTGACGCGGCGGGTCTCGCGGTCGGCGGCGCTGCGCACCTCGCTCTCGGCGGCACGCTTCACGGTGCGCTTGAGGGAATCGCCGAAATCCTGCGCCGCGGCGGGGGCGGCGGCGAACAGCAGGGCAAGCGGCAGGCAGAGGACGTGGCGGGACATGGCGGCTCCTGGTGGCGAACGGAGGGGCGCGCGGCGCCCCGGTCCACTGGCATTCGCAGGACGGCGGCGAATCGTGCCACCGGGGCGGGGTCAGTCGACGCAGTCGGCCGGCAGGCCCGGGGTGGACACGCAGGCCAAGGCCCAGTCGCGGCGCTCGAAAGACGCCGGCATCGCGCGGATGGCATCCAGCAGGCGGGGCCGCAGGGCCGCCGCCGCGGCCGGGTCGGTGGCGTCGAGCTGGGCCAGGTAGACGCGCCAGCGGCGCAGGTCGGCAGGCGCATCGCGGGGCGGTTCGCCCGGGGGCGCGGTGGGCTTTGCCGCGGCGGGATCGCCCCTGCGCAGCGCCCACACGGCTTCCTCGAGCCGGATCGACGAATCCTCGGCGGACGCCGCCGGACAGGCGCGGCGCGCGGCCGCGACCTCGGCCAGGTCGTCGGCCAGCAGCCCGGCGCGCATGCGATACGAGCAGGCCAGGGCATGCCAGCGGCTGTCGGTGCCCAGGCCCAGCTGCGTGCGCATCGCTTCGGCGGCGTCCACGTGGCGGCGGGCCGCGTCCAGGTCGCGGCGCACGAACGCCACCTCGGCCGCGTGCAGCAGGCAGCTCAGGGCGTGCACGTGCTTGCGGCCGAGCGCGGCATCGATCGCCAGCGTCCGGCCGATCAGCCGTTCGGCCTCGTCCACGCGGCCGCGGTCGATGGCCAGCCCGGCCGCGTTGCAGTAGACGATCGCGGCGATGACGTGCGGCGCCTCGTAATGCTTGTCCGCCGTGGCGATGGCGGCGTCGGCCAGTGCCTGCGCGCGCTCGTACTGGCCGAGCTTGCGCAGCGTGGGGATGGCGTCGACCTGGGTGAAGGACAGCCAGCCGGGATTGTTGGCGTACACGGTCTGGGCGATCTCCAGCCGCTCGTCGAACAGCGCCATGTCGTCGGGCTTGCCCAGCAGCGAGTTCACCGTGGTCAGGGTGGCCAGGAGCTTGAGGTGCAGGTCGGTGGCGCGCAGTTCGCCGGCCTCCACCTGCGGCCGCAGGCGCTGCAGGCGTTCGAAGGCCGAGGCGTTGTCGCCGGCGGCCGACTCGGCCACCGCCAGCTGCACTTCGATGTGGATCCGGTCGCGGGGCGCGGCGTCCGCGGCGTCCGCGCGGGCCACCGCCTCGCGCAGCAGCGCCACCGCGCGGGCGTTCTCGCCGCGCGTGTGCAGGATCGAGGCGTATTCCAGGCGCAGCTTCCACTGCAGCGCGGGGTCGACGGCGGGCGTCGCCGCCAGGATCGCCAGGCCGCGTTCGAAGTTGGCGTTCGCCGCGTCGTACTCACCCCGGGTGGCGCGGGCACTGCCCACCAGGCTGAGCAGGTCCACCGCCACGTCCGGCGATTCCGCCACCAGCGCGTCGTCCACCAGCGCCTCGCCCGCGGCCAGCAGGTCGGCGGCGCTGGCGTCGGGGCCGCGGCTGGGGTTGGCGCTGGAGAAGATGTCCTGCACGTAGTCGCGCACGGTGTTCGCGCGGGCCAGTGCGGACTCGGCCTGCCGCCTCGCCTCGTCGGCGCGCGCCTGCGCGTCGCGCGCGGCGTCGGCCTGGGCGCGGGCTTCGTTGGCCTGCCAGGTGCTCACGCCGAAACCGATCACCAGGCTGGCGGCCAGCGCGGCGGACAGGGCGGCCATCGTCGGGTTGCGCCCGACCCATCGGCGCAGGCGATAGGCCCGGCCGCCCCGGCGCGCCTGCACCGGGCGGCCCCCGAGCCACGCGCGAAGGTCGGCGCTGAACTCGGCGGCACCGGCGTAACGGTCGCGCGGATCCCTGGCGAGCGCCTTGCGCAGGATGGCCTCGAGGTCCACGGGCAGCGGATGCGTCGCGGGAAAGGCGAGCGCGCCGTTCGCGTCGGGTTCGGGCGCCGCGTCGAGCAGCAGCTTGTACAGCAGCGCGCCCAGGCCATAGACATCCGTGGCCGTCGAGATCGCGCCGCCCTCGCGCTGTTCCGGGGCGGCGTAGCGCGGGGTGAACGGATAGCTGCCGCCGGCGGTGAGTTCGGCGGCGCCCTCCTCGAGCACGCGCGAGATGCCGAAGTCGAGCAGCACCGCGCGCCCGTGCGTGTCCACCATCACGTTGCCGGGCTTGATGTCGCGGTGCACGACCAGCAGCCGGTGCGCATGCGCCGCGGCCTCGGCCACCTGGTCGACCAGCCGCACGCGCTCGCGCACCGGCAGCGACTGGCGCTGGCACCAGGCATCGATTTGTTCGCCCTCGACCAGGGCCATCGCGAACCAGGGCCGGCCGTCCTCGGCCACGCCAGCGTCGAGCAGCGGCGCGATGCCGGGATGCTGCAGGCGCACCAGGATTTCCGTTTCGCGCGTGAACCGCGCCAGCACGTCCTCGCCCGGCGCCGGCACCGCGAGCAGTTTCACCGCGGCCACCTGGCCCAGGGGCGGCGCCACCGAGCGCGCGCGGTAGACGCGGGACATGCCGCCCTGCCCCAGCAGCTCGCCGATCTCCCAGCGGCCAAGCTGGCGCGGCGGGCGATGGAGCGGCAGCGGCTGGTCGAGCGGACCGTCGCCGGCGGCCAGCATCTTCTGCACGCGCTCGCGCACCGCGGGCGGGGCGTCGGCCAGGCGCGCGGACTGTTCCGCGGGCGCCAGGTCGCGGATCACTTCGTAGAGCGCGATCGCGTCGCGCCAGACCTGGGTATCGTCCTGGCTCATGCGTCCATCCGGTGCTGCGCGTGCATGGGTGGCATGGCGTTCACCCGATCATGGCGTGCAGCGCGGCCCGGGCGCTGGCCCAGTCGCGCTTGAGGCTGCGCTCGGAGCGGCCGGTGAGCAGGGCCAGCTCGGGGAAGTCGAGCCCGGCGAAATAGCGCAGTTCCACCAGGCGCGCCTTGTCGGGGCTGGCGCGGCCGAGGCGCTCCAGCGCCTGGTCGAGTTCGATCACCTGGTCGGGGCGCAGCTCCTCGGCATCGGCGGTGTCCATCTCGACCCGCACCAGGCCGCCGCCGTGGCGCTGCGCCAACCGGCGGCGGGCGTGGTCCACCACGATCCAGCGCATGGCCTGGGCCGCGGCCGCGAAGAAGTGCTGGCGGCTCTCCAGCGCCACCTCGCCGCTGCCGCACAGGCGTAGGTAGGTTTCATGCACCAGCATGGTCGGCGACAGCGTGGCGTCGCCGCCCTGCACGCGCGACTGCGCCAGCTTGCGCAGCTCGGCGTACAGCGCCTCGAAGGCCCGCGGCAGCGCCTGCGGGTCGCCGTTGCGGGCATCGGCCAGCCACTGGGTGATGTCGACGTCCATTGCAGCGGTTCGTCCGGACGGTGTTGCCGGACGTTACCGCCTGATCCCGGCCATTGCCACCCGGGGGGCGGGCGCACCCGACGGATGGCCATGGGTTAGGCTGCGGGCGGGGTGCCCACCGGCACCGGGGGACGACACATGACGCATTGGTTGCCGGCCGCCTGGCGCCGGCTGCGGCGGCCCGACGCGGCCGCCACGGGCAACGCGCGCTGGCGGGTGTTCGCCGCCTCGTGCGCGCTGCTGGGCCTGCTGGCCCATCTCACGCTGCTGCCGTGGTTCCTGTGGCGCGGCGTGCCCGAGCTGGTCGCTTACAACCTGGCCACGCTGCCGGTGTACCTGCTGGCGACCTGGGTCTTCGTGTTCCGCCCGGGCCTGCCGCGGCGCTGGCACTTCATCGGCACGGTGGGCGTGGGCGTGGAGCTGGCCGGGCAAGGCGCGCTGGCCACCTGGCTGCTGGGCTGGGGCGCAGGCTTCCACTACTACCTGCTGCTGGTGCCGCTGGTGATCCTGTTCTCGCCGTTCGGGAAGCCGCTGCAGCGGGCGCTGCTGTCGGCCGCGGTGGGGCTGGGCTACCTGGCGCTGTGGGAGGCCAGCAACCGCGTGGCGCCCGTTTATGCGTTGGCCGTGGACGAACTGCGCGGCTACCTGCTCGCCAACTTCGCGCTGGTGTTCGTGGTGGTGATGGCGATCGGGTTCCTGTTCGAGCGCGCCGCCACGCGGATGGAGGGCGAACTGGAGTGGGAGCGACAGCGCTCCGAACGCCTGCTGCTCAACACGCTGCCGGCAGTGATCGCGCAACGCCTGAAGGACCACCCGGGCGAGGCGATCGCCGAACGCCATGCCGAGGTCTCCGTGCTGTTCTGCGACATCGTCGGCTTCACGCACCTGTCCGAGCGCCTGCCGCCCGAGGAACTGGTGGCGCTGCTCAACCGCGTGTTCACCGCCTTCGACGACCTGGCCGACGGCCACGGCGTGGAGAAGATCAAGACGATCGGCGACGCCTACATGGTCGCGGCCGGGCTGCCGGAGGCGCGCGCGGACCACGCCGCGGTGCTGGCCGAACTGGCGCTGGGCATGGTGGCCGCGGTGCGCGCGCTGCGCGAGGAGACCGGGGCCGCGCTCGACGTGCGCATCGGCATCCACAGCGGCGCGGTGGTGGCCGGGGTGATCGGCCGGCGCAAGTTCGCCTACGACCTGTGGGGGGACGTGGTGAACACCGCCGCGCGGATGGAGTCACACGGCGTGCCCGGCGCGGTGCAGGTGACCGAGGCCACCGCGCGCCAGCTCGGCGGCGCCTACGCGCTGGCGCCGCGCGGCGAGCTGGAGATCAAGGGCAAGGGCGTCATGCCCGTGTACTTGCTGCAGCCGGCCCGCTGAGGCTCAGCTGCGCAGGCCGATGCCCCGCTTGAGCAGCCACAGGCCGAGCGCACCCAGCGCCAGCACGAAGCCGACCATCAGCGCGAACGCGGTGGCCATGGACACGTCGCTCTGGCCCAGCAGGCCGTAGCGGAAGGCGTTGACCATGTAGAAGATCGGGTTGAAGTGGGTGGCCGTCTCGGCCCAGCCCGGCAGCAGCTTCACCGAATAGAACACGCCGCCGAGGTAGGTAAGCGGCGTGAGGATGAAGGTCGGGACGATGGCGATGTCGTCGAACTTCTTGGCGTACACCGCGTTCACGAAGCCCGCGAGCGAGAAGATCGTCGCGCCCAGCAGCACCGTGGCCAGGGTGATGAAGGGATGCGGCACGCTGACCCTGGTGAAGAACATCGCGATCACCAGCACGATCGCGCCCACCATCAGGCCGCGCAGCACGCCGCCGGCGACGTAGCCGCCCAGGATCACCCAGTTGGGCATCGGGCTGACCAGCATTTCCTCGATGTGGCGGCCGAACTTGGCGCCGAAGAAGCTGGAGCTGATGTTGCCGTAGGCGTTCTGGATGATGGCCATCATCACCAGGCCCGGCACGATGAAGTCCATGTAGCTGATGCCGTCCATGGTGCCGATGCGCGAGCCGATCAGGTTGCCGAAGATCAGGAAGTACAGCGTCATCGTGATCGCCGGCGGCACCAGGGTCTGGCCCCAGATGCGCAGGATGCGGGCGACCTCGCGACGGGCGATGGTGCGCAGGGCGGTCAGGTTCTGGCTCATGCGGCCGCTCCCTTGGCGGCGGCTTCGGGCTGGCCGGTCAGGCGCACGAACAGCTCCTCGAGGCGGTTGGACTTGGTGCGCATCGAGCGCACGCGGATGCCGGCCTCGCCCAGCGCGGCAAAGACGCGGTTGAGGTCCATCTCGCGCGGCATCTCGATGTCCAGGGTGTGCGGGTTCTCGGCGACCAGGGTGGCGCCGGGGATGGCGGGCAGGGTCGCCGGCAGGTCGCCGTCGATGTCGAGCAGGAACCCCTCGACGTCGAGCTTGGCCAGCAGGCTGCGCATCGGGCCCTGCTCGATGATCTGGCCGCGGTCGATGATGGCCAGGTTGCGGCAGAGGCTCTCGGCCTCCTCCAGGTAATGCGTGGTGAGGATGACCGTGGTGCCGGCGGCGTTGACCTCCTTCAGCGTCTTCCACATGCCGCGGCGGATCTCGATGTCGACGCCGGCGGTGGGCTCGTCGAGGATCAGCAGCCTGGGCCGGGTCATCATGGCCCGGGCGATCATCAGCCGGCGCTTCATGCCGCCCGAGAGGGTGCGCGACATGGTGCGGGCCTTCTCCCACAGCTGGGCCTTCTTCAACTCTTCCTCGGCGCGTTTCTCGGCTTCTGCACGCGGGATGCCGTAGAAACCCGCGTAGTTGACGCAGATGTCGAACGGCTGCTCGAACATGTTGAAGTTGATCTCCTGTGGCACCAGCCCGATCTGCCGCATGGCCTCGGAGCGGTGGGTGTGCAGGTCGATGCCGAACACCTTGACCTCGCCCGCGGTCTTGTTCACCAGCGAACTGACCACGCCGATGAGCGTGGACTTGCCGGCGCCATTGGGGCCGAGCAGGGCGTAGAAGTCGCCGGGGGCGACGGTGAGCGAGACGCCCTTGAGCGCCTGCACGCCGGTGGCGTAGGTCTTGCGGAGATCGGTGATCTCGAGTGCGGGGTGGTGGGACATGGGGCTCCTGGACCGCCTCGGCGCTGCGCGGGGGGTCTGCGGGCCGTATTATATCGGCCTCGCCGGCCCGGCCCCGGCGTCGTCGCGGCACACAGTTTCCCGATCCTGGAGTCCGTCTTGGCCATCGTGCAGTTCCCGCTCCGCCTGGTCGCCAGCCGCATGCTGGCCCCGACCGTGCGCCACCTCGCCTTCGCCCGCGACGACGGCCAGCCGCTCGATTTCATCCCGGGGCAGTTCGTGCAGGTGCACTTCAACTACCCCGACGGCACCCCGACCAAGCGCAGCTACTCGCTGGCCACCATGCACGACCACGCCATGGGCCCGGGCGAGGCGATCGAGATCGCGGTCAGCTACGTCGCCGGCGGCGCCGCCACGGCCCTGTTCGAGGCCATGGACGAAGGCCAGCAGATCCAGGCCAGCGGGCCCTACGGCCGCTTCTGCCTGGTGCCTTCCGACGCCAACCGCCGCTACCTGCTGATCGGCACCGGCACCGGCGTCACCCCCTACCGGGCGATGCTGCCGAAGCTGGCCGAGCTGATGGCCACGCGCGGCGTCGAGGTGGTGCTGCTGTTCGGCTGCCGCAAGCCGGAGGAGCTGATCTACGGCGAGGACTTCTATGCCTTCGCCGCCGCGCACCCGAACTTCCGCTTCGTGCCCTGCTTCAGCCGCGAGCTTCCCGCGGATCCGCACCCGGACGTGCGCCAGGGCTACGTGCAGGACGTGCTGGCGGAATTCGCCCCGTCCGCCGACGGCGACATCGCCTACCTGTGCGGCAACCCGAACATGGTCGACGCCACCTTCGAGGTGCTCAAGGCCGCCGGCCTGCCGGTGCCGCACATCCGCCGCGAGAAGTACGTCAGCAGCAAGTAACCTTGGGTGGCCGCCCGGGCGGCCCGGTGTCACCTTTTGCGCCGCCGGCCGTCTGTAGTTCTCGAGACCCGCCGTTTGCCCACGAGGCCACCATGCGAAGACTGCTGCCCCTCGCCCTGTTGATGCTGTCCCTGCCGGTTTCGGCGCGGACCCTCGGCAGCCTTGAGTTCACGCCCTGCGAGGTCGGCCAGCCCGGCACCGGCGTCACCCGCCAGGCCGACTGCGCCACGCTCGAGGTCCCCGAGGACCCGACCAAGCCGGAGGGCCGCAAGATCAGCCTGCGGGTGGCGATGCTGCCGGCGCGGGCCGCCGAGCCCGCCGCCGACCCGCTGGTCTTCTTCGCCGGTGGCCCGGGCCAGTCGGCGGTGGAAACCCTGGCCAGCGTCGCCCCCGGGCTGGCGCGGGTGCGCGAGAAGCGGCACCTGCTGTTCATGGACCAGCGCGGCACCGGCGGCTCCAACCCGCTGGCCTGCGAGATCCCGATGTCGATGGAGACGGCCACGCCCTCCGACGCGGTGCTGGTGAAACTGGCCGAGGACTGCCGCGACTCGCTCGACGCCGACCTGGCCCAGTACACCACCAGCGTCGCCGCCGCCGACATGGAAGCGCTGCGGCAGGCGATCGGCGCGCCGCAGCTCAACCTCTACGGCGGCTCCTACGGCACCCGCGCGGCGCAGGAATACGCGCGCCAGCAGCCCGATGCGGTGCGCAGCATCATCCTCGACGGCGTGGTGCCGCCGGGCCTGGCCCTGGGCAGCGAGCACGCGGTCAACCTCGAGGCCGCGCTCGAGCTGATCCTGGGAAACTGCACCGACCAGCCGGCCTGCAAGGAAGCGTTCGGCAACCCCTACCGCACGCTGTACGCGCTGCGCGACCGGGCCCGGGCAACGCCGCTGCCGGTGACCCTGCGCGATCCGCTGACGCACCAGGTGCGCGAGTTGCGGCTCGATGAGGGCGCGGTGGCGGTGATCGCGCGCCTGTTCGCCTACGCGCCCGAGACCGCGGCGCTGCTGCCGCTGCTGCTCGACGAGGCGGCCAAGGGCCGGCCCGAGTCGCTGGTGGCGCAGGCGGCGCTGGTGTTCGATTCGCTCACCGGCATGATCAACCACGGCATGCAGCTTTCGGTGATGTGTGCCGAGGATGCCCCGCGCCTGCAGGCACGGCCCGAGGACAAGGACCTGGTGCTGGGCGACAGCATCATCGGCGTGGCGCTCAACCAGTGCAGCGTCTGGCCGAAGGGCCCGGTGTCGCCCGGCTTCCACGAGCCGCTGGTGACCGACATCCCGACCCTGCTGCTGTCGGGCGAGTACGACCCGGTGACGCCGCCGCGCTACGCCGAGGAAGTGCAAAAGACGCTCGGCAAGTCGCGCCACCTGGTGGGCGCCGGCCAGGGCCACATCCTGCTCAGCCGCGGCTGCACGCCGCGCCTGGTGGGCCAGTTCGTCGACAAGCTCGACCCCGAAGGCCTGGACGCCAGCTGCCTCGAGCCGCTGGGCCCCACGCCCTTCTTCACCACCTACAACGGAGCCGAGCCGTGATCGAAGTCCGCGATTTGCACAAGGCATTCGGCAAGGTGAAGGCCGTGGACGGCGTCGGCTTCCGCGCCGCCGACGGCCAGATCACCGGCCTGCTGGGCCCCAACGGCGCCGGCAAGACCACGTCGCTGCGCATGCTCTACACCCTGATGCGGCCCGACCGCGGCCAGGTGCTGGTGGACGGCATCGACGCCGCCGTCGATCCGGCCGGCGTGCGCCGGCGACTGGGCGTGCTGCCGGATTCGCGCGGGCTGTACAAGCGGCTCACCAGCCGCGAGAACATCCGCTACTTCGGCCAGCTGCACGGCATGGACGACGCGCTGATCGCCCGGCGCACCGACGCGCTGGCGAACGCGCTGGAGATGGGCGACATCATCGACCGCCGCACCGAGGGCTTCTCGCAGGGCCAGCGGGTGAAGACCGCGATCGCCCGCGCGCTGGTGCACGACCCGCGCAACGTGATCCTGGACGAACCCACCAACGGCCTGGACGTGATGTCCACGCGGGCGATGCGGCGCTTCCTGCTGCAACAGCGCGCGGAGGGCCGCTGCGTGCTGTTCTCCAGCCACATCATGCAGGAGGTGGCGGCGCTGTGTGACCGCATCGTCATCATCGCCCGCGGCCAGGTGGTCGCGGAGGGCACGCCCGACGAGCTGCGCGCGCAGACCGGCGAAGAGAACCTTGAGGACGCCTTCGTCAAGGCGATCGGCACCGAAGAAGGACTGATGGCATGAAGGCGGCGCTCGTTGTTTTCCTGAAAGAAGTCACCGAGAACCTCCGGGACCGCAAGACCGTCCTCAATGCGCTGGTGCTGGGGCCGCTGCTGGGACCGGTGCTGTTCGCGGTGATGATGGGGTTCATCATCAACAAGCAGCTCGACAGCGCCGAGAAGCCGCTGGCGCTGCCGGTGATCGGCGCCGAACATGCGCCGAACCTGGTGGCCTGGCTGGGCCAACAGGGCGTGCAGGTCCAGCCGGCGCCGGCCGACGGCGAGGCGGCGATCCGCGAACGCGAGGCGCGGGCGGTGCTGGTGATCCCCGCCAGCTTCGGCGAGCACTGGCGCAAGGGCGAGACGGCGCAGGTGCAGGTGCTGTTCGACAGCTCCGACCAGGAAGGGCGCACGCCCAAGGCGCGTGTCAGCGCGCTGCTGCAGGCGTACTCGCAGCAGCAGGCCTCGCTGCGCATCGCCGCCCGCGGCCTGCACCCGGCCCTGCTTTCGCCGCTGGCGGTGGCCGACCGCGACCTGGCCAGCTCGCAGCAGCGCGCCGGCCAGCTGCTGGGCTTCCTGCCCTACCTGCTGGTGCTGGGCGCGTTCCTGGGCGGCATGTACCTGGCCATCGACACCACCGCGGGCGAGCGGGAGCGCCAGTCGCTCGAACCGCTGCTGGCCAATCCGGCCAGCCGGGCGCAGATCGTGCTGGGCAAGCTGGGCGCCACCTTCGGTTTCGCGATGGCGAGCATGATGCTGAGCCTGGTCGCGTTTTCGTTCGCGTTCCAGTACATCGACCTGGAGCGGCTGGGCATGCGCATCGACTTCGACCTCGGCCTGATCCTGCGCGCCGGCTTGCTGATGGTGCCGCTGGTGATGTGCTTCGCCGCGCTGCAGACGATCGTGGCCGCATACGCCAAGAGCTACCGCGAGGCGCAGACCTATCTGTCGCTGCTGATGCTGGTGCCGATGCTGCCCTCGATCATCCTGATGGTGAACCCGATGAAGGGCGAGCTGTGGATGTCGGCGGTGCCGCTGCTGTCGCAGAACGTGCTGGTGATGGCGCTGGCCCGCGGCGAGGTGGTGGCGCTGGCCGAGTTCGCGCTCAGCTTCGGCGCCACGCTGGCGCTGGCGGTGGTGCTGGCCTGGGTCGCGGTGCGCATCTACCACCGCGAACAACTCGCCGTCTCGGCCTGACCAAAAAAGGGGTCAGAGTAAATTTTTGCTTGAAGCAAATATTTACTCTGACCCCTTTTTTCGGCGGCAAGAAAAAGGCCCGGCGTTGCCGGGCCTTTTTTTGTTTCGCCTTGCCGCGGGATTACATGCGGAAGGTGAAGGTGCGGGTCAGCGTGGCCGGCTGGTCCATCGGCTGGAAGCGCCAGTCGCGGACGGTGGCCAGGACCTCGCGGTCGAAGGCGCCGCGCGGCTGGGCGCGGACGACGCGCACGTTGCTGACGGTACCGTCGGCGGCGATGCTGATCTCGACGGTGATCTCGCCGGTGATGCCCGAACGCGCGGCCGAGGCCGGGTAGGCCGGCTGCGGGGTGCGGATGCCGATCGGCGTGGTGGCGCGCGGGGCCGGGGCCGGGGTGGCCACCGGGGCCGGCGGCGGGGTGGTCGGCTGGGCCGCGGCCGCAGCCGGGGTGGGCTGGGCGGGCGCCGGCGTCGGCTGCGCCGGGGCCGGTTCCGGGG
>ERZ1066122.996-NODE-996-length-25482-cov-10.507571_pt1 | contig 25482 bp, 23 predicted proteins | sample MGYA00382769_ERZ1066122 | MGnify/ENA primary metagenome ERZ1066122 (study PRJEB33369, sample SAMEA5778352) | biofilm metagenome | biome: Industrial cooling water; feature: Water cooling tower basin; material: Biofilm | place: United Arab Emirates | collected... | reverse complement strand
GTCATGCCTATGATCTGGCGAAGCTGACCGGGGCGGTCGTCGCCCGCCGCGCGCACGACGGCGAGACGGTCACCGCGCTGAACGGCAAGGCGTATCGCCTCGGCGCCGCGATGACCGTGATCGCCGACGACGCCGGCGTGCACGACATTGCCGGCATCATGGGCGGGGAACATTCGGGCGTCACCGACACGACGACCGACATGCTGCTGGAAGTCGCCTATTTCACGCCGGAGCGCATTGCGCTGACCGGCCAGGCGCTGGCCCTTGCGTCCGACGCGCGGACCCGGTTCGAGCGCGGCGTCGACCCCGCCTTTCTCGACGATGCGGTCGAGATCCTCACCGGGATGATCGTCCGCCATTGCGGAGGCGCGCCGTCCGCCGTCGTCCGCGCGGGGCAGCCGCCGGTTGCAGCGCGGACGATCGCCTATGATCCAGGCCTGTGCGCACGGCTGGGCGGGCTGGACGTCGCGGCGGAGGGGCAGCGGGCAATCCTCGCCCGGCTCGGCTTCGCGGTCGATGACGGCTGGACGGTCCGGGTGCCGAGCTGGCGGCGCGATGTCGACGGGCCGGCCGACCTGGTCGAGGAAGTGATCCGCATCGCCGGGATCGACAAGGTGCCGGCGACGCCCCTGCCGCGCGCAGACGGCGTCGCGAGGCCGGTCGCGACGGCCGAACAGCTGGTCGAGCGCCGGGTCCGGCGAACGGCCGCCGCACGGGGCCTGAACGAGGCGATCACCTGGTCCTTCCTGTCGGAAAGCGACGCGGCCGCGGTGGGCGGCGGCGCCTGGACGCTCGCCAATCCGATCAGCGAGGAGCTGAAGGTGATGCGCCCCTCGCTGCTGCCCGGGCTGCTGGCCGCTGCGCGTCGCAATCTCGATCGCGGCGCGAAGTCGGTCCGGCTGTTCGAGCTGGGGCGGCGCTATCTGGCGGACCGCGAGCGCCCGACCGTGGCGTTCGTCCTGGCGGGCGAGCGCAGCCCGCGCGACTGGCGTCAGGGCAAGGCCCAGGCCTTCGATGCCCATGACGGCAAGGCAGATGCCCTGGCGCTGCTCGAGGCGGCCGGCGCTCCGGTGGACAATCTGCAGGTGATGGCGGGCGCAGCGGCCGCCTATCATCCCGGCCAGTCGGCGACGCTGCGGCTCGGACCGAAAACGATCACTGCCGAGTTCGGCACGCTCCACCCGGAGCTTGCCCGGCGCTTCGGGCTGGACGGTCCGGTGGTGGCGGGCGAGCTGTTTCTGGACGCCGTGCCGGCCCGGCGGGCGGGCGGCAGCGGCCGGATCCGCCCGGCCTATGCCCCGCCGGCACTGCAGCCGGTGACGCGGGATTTTGCGTTCCTGATCGACATCGGCCAGCCGGCCGACGCCCTGGTCCGCGCCGTTCGCGGCGCCGACAAGACGGCGATCACCGGCGCGCGCGCGTTCGATGTCTTCACCGGCACGGGCGTGCCAGACGGCCAGAAGTCGCTTGCCATCGAAGTGACGCTGCAGCCGCAGGATCGGAGCTTCACCGATGCCGATCTGGCCGAGATCTCAGCCCGGATCGTGGCGGCGGCCGCGCGGCTCGGCGCGACGCTGCGCGGCTGATGGACAAGCCGATGCCGCCCGCCGCATAACCGGGATCGGGAGCGGCGGGACCGGCATGATGCGCGCAGGATCATTGACCTCGCTGCTGGCGGCAGCGCTGCTGCTCGGTGCCTGTGGCGGTGGCGGCGGCAGTGGTGGCGGCGGCAGTGGTGGCGGCGGCACCGGCGGCGGCGCGGCGAGCGGCGGCACCGGCACCACGCCCCCGGCCGGTCAAGGGCCGAGCAACGCTGGCTGCAGCCTTGCCGCCCGCCAGCAATGGGCGGACGCCACGATCCGCGAATGGTATCTTTTTCCGGAAACCCTGCCGGCAACGGCACCGATCGGCATCGCGACCGTCCCGGACTTCATCAACGCGCTGACCGAAACGGCGCGCGCCCAAGGCCGGGACCGCTTCTTCACCTTCCTCACGTCGATCGCCGAGGAAGAGGCTTTCTTCCGGACCGGCAGCTCGGCCGGCTTCGGCATCCGCCTGCAGACCGACGCTGCGGCGCGGCGGGTGTCCGTCGCCGAAAGCTTCGAAACCGGCCCGGGCTTTCGCGCCGGCATCGACCGTGGCGACGAGATCCTGGCGATCGGCGCCCGCCCGGACGCGCTGCGGCCAACCGCCGACATCATCGCTGCCGAAGGAGAGGCGGGCATTTCGGCGGCGCTCGGCCCGAACCAGGCCGGCTTGGCCCGGACCCTGCGCCTGCGCCGGGCCGACGGCAGCGAGCAGACGGTGACGGTCGTCAAGGCCGACTATGATCTGGAGCCGCTGTCCCCCCGCTACGGCGCGCGCATCCTGTCCGACAATGGCCGCCAGGTCGGCTATCTGAACCTGCGCACGTTCATCACCTCGGCCGAGGCGCCGCTCCGTGCCGCCTTCGACCGGTTCCGGGCCGCGGGCGTCACCGATCTGATCATCGATTTCCGCTACAATGGCGGTGGCCTGCTTTCGACGGCCGAGCTGATGGGCGATCTGCTCGGGCGCAACCGCTTCGCATCGGACGTGTTCGGCCAGACGGTCTATCGGCCGGAGAAGGCGGCGAACAACCGCACCCGTCGCTTCAACCCGCGGCCCGAATCGCTGGCCCCCACCCGCATCGCCTTCATCACCACGGCGGCGTCCGCCTCCGCGAGCGAGGCCGTGATCAATGGCATGATTCCCTATCTGCCTGGCAATCTGGCGCTCGTCGGCGCCAACACCGCCGGCAAGCCCGTCGGGCAGATCGCCGAAGACCGCAGCGCGTGCGACGACCGGCTTCGCATCGTCGCATTCTCGACGCGCAACGCCGCCGGCTCCGACGATTACTTCGACGGGCTGGCGCGAACCGTCGGGGCGAGTTGCGCCGCCGCGGACGAAGTCACCCGCCCGCTGGGGGACAGCAACGAAGCCTCGGTTCGTCAGGCGCTCGATTTCCTGGCCGGCCGCGGCACCTGCACGCCGATCGCCACTGGCCAGCGCGGCCAGTCTCTGGCCCGTGCACGGCCCGGGCTGCTCACCCCGGCGCGGCCGAGCGTCGCCCAGCGCGAAGTGCCCGGCCTCCACTGAAGGGGAGGCCGGGGTCGATCCGTCAGAAGCGGAAACCGGCGACCACGTTCCAGGTCCGCGGATCGCCGAAGAACGCCGTCTGGATGTTGCCGACCGACGAGAATTCCTGGCCGTCCGTCCGGTAGACGGTGTCGAACAGATTGCGGACGCCGCCCTGCAGATACCAGACGCGGCTCGGCGCATCATAGCGGACAAAGGCGTTCGCCAGCCAATAGCCGTTCTCGATCAGGCCCGGGCGGTTGTCGACCGACAGGAAGTGGCGGTCGACAAAGCGCGCGTCCCCGCCGAACGTCAGCGTGCCGGCATTGCCGAGCGGCACTGCGTAATCGACGCTCTGGCTGAAGGTGATCGGCGGCGCGAAAGGCGGTTCGCAGACGATCTGCGCGCCGGTCGGGTTGCAGGAGAAGGCCGCGGGCGGCACGCGTCGGGCATCGTTGAACTCCTGATACTCCGAGTTCAGATAGCCGAAGCTGCTGCGCAGGGTCAGCCGCTCGGTCGGCCGCAGCGCCGCTTCGAGCTCCAGGCCCCAGATCCGCAGCTCGCCGGCGTTCAGCACCGGCAGCGCGCCGCCCAGCGCGGTGTTGTTGCCGCCGCCGACCCGCGCCTGGAAGTTCCGATAGTCGGAGTAGAAGGCCGCGGCGGAGAGGACCACGCGGCCATCGAGAAAGCTTCCCTTCGCGCCGGTCTCATAGGTCCAGACCGTCTCCGGACGGAAGAAGGGAACGATCGTCGCGACGCCGTTCACGAACTCGGTGACGTCGTTCAGGCTGTTCACCCGCCCGTTGAAGCCGCCCGACTTGAAGCCGCGCGACGCCGATGCGTAGAGCAGCGTGTCCGGCGTCGGCTTGTAGGAGAGGGTGAGCGACGGCGTCCACGCGCCGAAGCTCACATCGTCGTCGGCATTGAAGGGCGCCGGCAGATTGTCCGGGAAGCGGAACGCCAGATTGTTGAGCAGCGGCAGGCTGGACTGGGTGGTGGTGAAGCGGTTGTAGCGCTTCGTCTCGCGGGTGTAGCGCAGACCCGCGGTCACCGCGAAGCGGTCGGTCAGATCGTAGGTCAGCTGGCCGAAGGCGGCGTAGTTCTTGGTGCGCTGGTCATCGTCGATGAACCGGGTGAAGGTGATCGGCACGGCCGGCGTCAGGCGGAACAGATCGTCGGCATAGGCTTCCTGCCGCGACACATTCTTTTCCCAGAGATAGTAGAGGCCGACGACGCCGGTCAGCCGGTCATTCTCGTACTTCAGCTGCAGTTCCTGGCTGAATTGCTGCTGATCGATGCCGACGAACACGTCGCCCAGCTCCGCCTCGCTCGCATCGATGTCGATGAAGAAATCCGGCTGGAGATTGCGATAGGCCGTGATGGAAGTGAGCGAGAGCCGGTCGCTCAGTTCCAGATTGGCGGTCAGCGACACGCCCCAATGGTCGAGCCGCTGGCCCTGACCGGGCTGGAGCGACGTCGAGGCGCGGAAATCATAGGGGCCATAAGGATTGGGCGGCACCAGCGTCACGGCGGCGGCGGGTGCAAACTGGGTCGCGATCAACGGCGCGGTCGGGTAGCCAAGCGTCGGGCGGGTGCGCTGGCGCGTATAGTCCGCGGCCAGCGACAGTTCGAGCGTCTCGGTCGGCTGGGCGCGAAGGATGCCGCGGATCGCCTGGGTATTGCGGTCATTGTAGCGGCGGCCGGTGCGCGGATCGGTGACGAACCCGTCGCGCTTGTCGTACACGCCGGCAAGGCTGAGCGCGAGCTTGTCCTCGACGAGCGGCGCGGTCGCATAGCCGTTCACCAGGATCTGGTCGAACCGGCCGTACTGGATGGAGCCGCTGGCGTGGAACGCGGCAAGATCGGGTTTGCGGCTGACGATGTTGACGGCGCCGCCGACCGTGTTCTTGCCGTAGAGCGTGCCTTGCGGGCCGCGCAGCACTTCGATCCGTTCGACATCGAACAGGTTGAACAGCGCGCCCTGGATGCGGCTGATGTAGACGCCGTCGAGATAGAGGCCGACCGCGGGATCGAAGGTCTGCAGCGCATCGGGCTGGCCGACGCCGCGAATGAAGATGTTGGCGTTGGTCGCCGAGCCGCGGCCCTGAACGATGTTGACGTTCGGGATCAGGCCCTGGACGCCGCCCAGATCGACGGCCTGTGCCTTCAGCAGCGCATCTTGGCTGAGCGCGGTGACGGCGAGCGGCACGTCGAGCAGCCGTTCTTCGCGGCGCCGCGCCAGCACCACGATCTCGTCCTCCGCCACCGCGGCGGCGGCCTGGTCGCTCACCTGTTCGGCAGCGGCAAGGGCGTCCTGGGCGGATGCCGGAACGGCCAGCAGGGCGCCGGCCGCGACACCGACCGCCAGCAGCACGCGTGCAGACGAAATGGACATGAAAAACCTCCCCAATGGCCGCCCGCCTTCCCTGGCTTGTCGGCGCAGACGCGATGCGTATACTGAAACCTGAAACGGGTTTCAACTTCTCACCGGCGGGGGATGCACGGATGTCGATCGACCGTCGCACTGCGGCAACAGCACCGGCCGGTGCGCGCCGGACCGGCGACAAGCGTCCGCGCACCGAGCGCGGCCGGCGAACGCTGAGAGCGATCCTCGACGCGGCCGCGGCGGAGTTTGGCGAGCGCGGCTTTCACGACACCGGGATCACCCACATCACCCAGCGCGCCGGCGTCGCGCTCGGCACGTTCTACACCTACTTCGACTCCAAGGAGGAAGTGTTCCGCGCCCTCGTCCGTGACATGTCCGAGCAAGTGAAGGTGCAGGTCGCCCCGGCGATCGCCGAAGCGACGGACGGCCTCAGCGCCGAGCGGGAGGGACTGCGCGCGTTTCTCGAGTTCGTGCGGGAGCACAAGGAGATCTACCGCATCATCGACGAAGCCGAGTTCGTCGATCCGGACAGCTACCGCCTCCATTACCAAAGCACGGCCGAGCGGATCCGCGGACGATTGGCGGCGGCCGCGGCGCATGGCGAGATCGCGGTCGAGGACGGCGAGATCGCCGCCTGGGCGCTGATGGGCATGAACGTGTTCCTGGGCCTGCGCTACGGCGTGCTGGGCAGCGACCGGACGCCCGAGGACGTTGCCCGGATCGCGAACCGGCTGGTCGCCGACGGGTTGCGCCGGCGCTGAGCCGGATCAGCCCCGGCCGGCGCCGGCTGGCGACCGGCTGAGCAGAAACACCGCATGTTCGGCGCGAAAATTGGCCGCCGCCGCGCTCGTCAGCCGGTCCCCCGAAAGGAACCACGCGCCCTCGACCGCGATGCCGCGGCTGCGGACGAAATCGCGGAAATCGTCGATCGTCACATGGTGGATGTTGGGCGTCTCGTACCAGGCGAGCGGCAGCAGCCGCGTGACCGGCATCCGCCCGCCCCAGAGGAGCGAGAGCCGCACGCGCCAATGCGCGAAATTGGGGAAGGACACAAAGGCCCGGCGGCCGATGCGCAGCAGCTCTGCCAGCACCTGGTCCGGCCGGCGCGTCGTCTGCAGCGTCTGGCTGAGAATCGCATAGTCGAACGCATCGGTCGGGTAATCGGCCAGATCGACATCGGCGTCGCCCTGGATGACGGACAGGCCCCGCGCGACCGACGCCGCGACATTCGCCGGATCCAGCTCCAGCCCGCGCGCGTCGGCGCCGAGACCGTCGCGCAGCGCGGCCATCAGTGCGCCGTCGCCGCAGCCGATGTCGAGCACGCGCGCGCCGGGCGCGACGTTCGCGGCGATGATCGCCAGATCGGGGCGGAGCGCCGGCATCAGCCGCCGGCACGCAGGAAGCCGTCGACGATGCGAAACAGCTCCGGCGATTCGAGGAGGAAGGCGTCATGGCCGAACGGGCTCGACAGCTCGACGAAGCTGACCGGAGCCGCCGCCGCGTTCAGCGCATGGGCGATCGCCCGGCTCTCGGCCGTCGGGTAGAGCCAGTCGGTGTCGAAGCTCACCACGCAGAAGCGGGTGCGAGTGCCGCGAAAGGCATTGGCCAGCACGCCGCCATGATCCTCGGCCAGGTCGAAGTAATCGAGCGCGCGGGTGATGTAGAGATAGGAGTTCGCATCGAACCGGTCGGTGAAGGCGATCCCCTGGTGGCGCAGATAGGATTCGATCTGGAAATCGGCGTCGAAGCCGAAGCTTTTTGCATCGCGGGCCTGGAGGCGGCGGCCGAATTTCTCGGTCAGGCCCGCTTCCGACAAATAGGTGATGTGCGCCGCCATGCGCGCGACGGCAAGGCCGGCGGCAGGCGGGTCACCGGTGCCGTAATAGTCGCCGCCACGCCATTTGGGATCAGCCATGATCGCCTGGCGGCCGACTTCGTGGAACGCGATGTTCTGCGCCGAATGCCGCGCCGCCGAGGCGATGACGAGCGCTGCCTCCACCCGGTCCGGATGGGCGGCCGCCCAGGCCAGCGCCTGCATGCCCCCCATCGAGCCGCCCACCACCGCCTTCAGCCGCGCGAGCCCGAGATGGTCCAGCAAGGCGGCCTGGGCCCGCACCATGTCGGCGATGGTGATCACCGGAAAACGCATCCCATAGGGTTGGCCGGTCGCCGGATCGGCGCTGGCAGGGCCGGTCGAGCCCATGCACGAGCCAAGGACGTTCGCGCAGATGACGAGATAGCGATCGGGATCGATTGGCCGCCCGGGCCCGACCATCCGCCCCCACCAGCCCGGTTTGCCGGTGCGCGGATGCGGCGACGCGACGTGCTGATCGCCGGTCAGTGCATGACAGACCAGCACCGCATTGCCGCCATCGGCCGCCGGCGCGCCATAGGTTTCGTAGCCGATCTCGATTTCGGGCAGCACCGCGCCACTGTCGAGGCGGAACGGCCCCGGCAGCCGGACCTGGCGGTTGAGGCCGAAGCGGGCATCGTCGAGCATCGGCGCGCGGCTTGGGGCTTGGCCCGCCGCCTTGTCAATCGGCCCGGCTGAAGCGGGCAATGAAGAAGCCGTCGAGGCGGCCGGCATCGGCGAGCATCGTCGGCAGCGTCCGGACATGGCCGCGCGGGTCGGGCAGCAGCCCGGCGGGCAGCTCGCCGGCCGTCACCGGCTGCGGCACCAGGCAGGACGGCAGCGCCCCCAGATGGGCCTCGCCCTCGGCCGGCTCCAGCGAGCAGGTGGAAAAGACGAGGGTGCCGCCGGGCGCCAGCCAGGTGGCGGCGCGGGCGAGCAGGACCTGTTGCAGCGCGGCCATTTCGGCAATCAGCCGGGGCCGCGCACGGTGCAGCACGTCCGGGTGGCGCCGGAAGATGCCCGTCGCGCTGCACGGCGCATCGAGGAGAATCGCGTCGACGGGCGCCGGCGGCGCCCATTCCCGCAGATCGGCTTCCACCACTTCGGCGGCAAGGCCGGTGCGGGCGAGATTCTCGTGCAGCCGGGCGAGCCGCCCAGCCGACGCATCGACGGCCGTGACTGCCCAGCCGGCGGCCGCGAGCTGCAGCGTCTTGCCGCCCGGCGCCGCGCAGAGATCGAGCACGCGGCGCCCCGCGCCCGCTCCGCCGAGCAGCCGGGCCGGCAGCGATGCTGCCAGATCCTGGACCCACCAGCGTCCGTCGGCGAAGCCGGGCAGATCGACCACCCGCGCGCCGGCCGGCAGGCGGCGATGGCCGGGGGCAAGCGCCACGCCGTCCGCGAAATCGGGGTCAGGATCGGCAAAGCTCAGATCGAGCGGCGGCGGCGCGGCGATGGCCGCGGCCGCGGCATCGACCATGTCCCGCCCCCAGGCGTCCAGCCAGCGCCGGGCGACGCCGCCGGGCAGCGACGGCGTCTCCGGCAGCGCGACCCGACGCCGCATCAGCGTGCCGAACACACCGTGCACCAGCCGGCGCGGGCCGCCATCGACCAGCGGCAGCACTGTCGCGATTGCAGCATGGGGCGGCGTCCCGAGCGCCAGTGCCTGGACAAGGGCGAGACGGAGCACGGACCGCGCCTTGGCATCGCCGGGCAGCGGCTTCGCGGTCGCCGAGTCAATCAGCGCGTCAAGATCGGGCAGTCGACGCAGCGTCTCTGCCGCCAATGCATGGGCAAGGCCGCGATCATCCGCCCGGTCGAGCAGACGCGCCGCATCGTCGAGCGCGGCTTCGAGCGGCAGGCCGCGACGCAGAACGGCATCGAGCAGCCGCAGCGCCGCCTGGCGCGCGGCAAGGCCGGGAACGCCGGTCAACCGCGGCCGAGCGGATCGAGCGCGCTGCCGGCGCGACGCCGGGCGCGGGGCACCGCCGCGATTGCGGCGCCCGGCCCCATTTCGGCCGCCAGCGCTTCGAGCGCGGCAATGCGGTTGCCGGTATCGGGATGGGTTGAAAACCAGCTGTCGCCGCTGCCCGTCGGCACGATGTAGAGCTGGGCAGCGGCCGGATTGCGGCCAAGCACCGGATTGGGGATCCGCTGCGCCGCGCCGGCAATCTTGGCAAGCGCGGAGGCGAGCGCGCGCGGATTGCCGCTGATCTCCGCCCCGGCGCGGTCGGCGCCATATTCCCGGTGCCGGCTGATCGCCAGCTGGACGATCATCGCCGCGAACGGCGCGACGATCACCGCCAGCAGCATCGCCGCCGCGTTGCCGCGATTGTCGCCGCCGCCGCGGAAGAAGAGGCCGAAATTGGCGAGCATCGAAATCGCGCCCGCGATGGTCGCCACCATGGTCATGATCAGCGTGTCGCGGTTGCGGACATGGCCGAGCTCGTGCGCCATCACGCCCGCCACCTCCTCGCGGTCGAGCATCCGCAGCAGGCCGGTGGTCGCGGCAACAGCGGCATGGGCGGGATCGCGCCCGGTCGCGAAGGCATTGGGGTGATCCGCCTCGATCAGATACACTTTCGGCATCGGCATGCCGGCGCGATCGGCGAGCGCCGCCACGATGCCGTGCAGCTCAGGTGCCGTGCGGGCATCCACTTCCCGCGCATTGTGCATGCGCAGCACGATCTTGTCGGCATTCCAGTATGTGAACAGGTTCATGCCGGCCGCGACGATCAGCGCCAGCGCCGCGCCGCGCGGCCCGCCGAGCGTGAACCCCAGCGCCATGAACAGCGCCGTCAGCGCTGCCAGCAACATCGTTGTCTTGAGCGTGTTCATCTTGGCCCCAGCATCTCCGATGCCCATGTGGGGAGCATCGATCTGGCGTTCAATCTTGGGAGCAGCAGCATGACCGAGCGACCCGCGCACGTGAAGGCGCCGGCTTATCTTTCGCCCAATCCCCCGGTGCCCGCGCCCGAACCACTGCCGGATCAGCCGGCCGCCGAGGCGCAGCCGGACCCGCTGGGGCTGAACCCGGTGCGGTACGGGGACTGGGAGCTGAAAGGCATCGCGATCGATTTCTGAGGCGGCGCCCCTCGCCGCGCAGGATGGAGCCGGGCGGGCCCGTCAGCCCTCGGCCCGCAGCGGCCGCGCCAGCAGCTCCTCGATCACCCGATCGACATCGGCGCCGCGCCGAAGCAGCGCGCAGACCGCATCCACCACCGGCATGTCGACGCCCAGATCGCGCGCGGCGGCCTGCAGCACCGGCGCGGTGAAGGCGCCCTCGGCAACCGTGTGGCGCCCGGCGAGCAGCTTTGCCGCCGGCACCCCTTCGCCGATCGCCTTGCCGAGCGCGAAATTGCGCGAGCGGTCGGAGGAACAGGTAAGCACCAGGTCGCCCAGACCGGAGAGGCCGGCGAGCGTCTCCGCCCGCGCACCCTTGGCCACGCCGAACCGGGTCATCTCGGCGAAGCCGCGACTGATAAGCGCCGCGCGCGCGTTCTGGCCGAGCCTTTTCCCCTCGACCACCCCGCAGGCAATCGCCAGGACGTTCTTGACCGCGCCGCCCACTTCCGCGCCGATCACGTCGCCCGACAGATAGGGCCGGAAGCTGGGCGCCGCGAGCCGGTCGACCAGTTGCTGGCCGAGCGCGTGGTCCGGGCATGCCAGCGTGACAGCCGTCGGCAGCCCCGCTGCGACTTCATGCGCGAAGGTCGGGCCGGAGAGCACGGCGATCGGCGCAAAATGGTGCACTTCCCGCGCCACTTCGGACATCAGCCGCCGGCTCTGGGCCTCGATGCCCTTCGCGCAGAGGATGAGCGGCGTGCGTTGGACAGGCGTCTCGGCAAGCACGCCGCGCAGGTGCTGGGCAGGGGTGACGATCAGCAGCGCGTCGCGGCCGGCCATGTCGCCGAGCAGCGCAGTCGCGCGGATCGTCGGCGAGAGCGACAGTCCGGGCAGATAGACGGGGTTCTCGTGATCGCGATTGATCGCCCGAACCACCTCGTGCTCCCGCGCCCACAGCAGCACATCGTCGCCGCGCGCGGCGGCGAGCTGGGCCAGCGCCGTGCCCCAGGCCCCGGCCCCGATCACACCGATCCTCATGCCTTCACTCCTGCGCCGCGCGCCGGCGCGGCGTCCGGATCGAGCGGCCAGCGCGCCCGCGCCGGCGCATCGAGCGGGTCGGTCAACCCCGCGCGGAAGCGCTCGACGCCTGCCCAGGCGATCATCGCCGCATTGTCCGTGCACAGCCACAGGGGCGGCGCGACGAAGGGCAGGCCGTGGTCGGCCGCCAGCTTCGCCAGCGCCGCGCGAATGGCGCCATTTGCCGCGACGCCCCCCGCGACCACCAGCGCCGTCGCCCCCGGCGCGGCCGCCAGTCCGCGACGGGTGCGGTCGACCAGGCAATCGACCACGGCCTGCTGAAAGGACGCAGCGATGTCTTCCGGCCGGTGCTGGCCGGCGTCGCGGGCGCGGGCGACGGCGCTTTTCAGGCCGGCGAACGAGAAATGCGGATCCGCCGTCCCGACCAGCGGGCGGGGGAGCGGCACCGCCGCCGGATCCCCGTCCCGCGCCGCAGCCTCGACCGCGGGTCCGCCCGGAAACCCGAGGCCGAGGAGCTTCGCGGTCTTGTCGAATGCTTCGCCGGCCGCATCGTCGATGGTGGTGGCAAGCCGGCGGTAGCGGCCGACGCCTGCCACCTCGAGCAGCTGGCAATGCCCGCCCGAGACGAGCAGGAGCAGATAGGGAAAGGCGAGATCGGGATCGGCGAGCCGCGGGCTGAGCGCATGGCCTTCGAGATGGTTGACGGCGACAAGCGGCTTGCCCGCGGCAAGCGCCAGCGCCTTGCCGGTCACCAGCCCGACCATCACGCCGCCGATCAGGCCGGGGCCGGCGGTGGCGGCGACCGCGTCGATGGCAGCCAGATCGAGCCCTGCGTCGGCAAGGGCGGCTTCGACGAGCGGCGTCAGCGCCTCGACATGGGCGCGGGCGGCGATTTCGGGAACGACGCCGCCATAGGGCCGGTGCGCCGCGTCCTGCGTCGCCAGCCGGTGGGCGAGCACCTGGCCGTTGCCAGTCACCAGCGCCGCCGCCGTCTCGTCGCAGCTCGATTCGATGCCGAGGATGATCATGACGGGGCAGATAGTCGGCCTTCCCCCGATCGTCATCCCGAACTTGGTGCGGCCGGCCGGCAAGGGCCGGGATGACGCCGCCGAAACATCCGGCTAACAAGCCCGGATGACCCATGTTCTGCGCCTCGGCACCCGGGGCTCGCCGCTCGCTCTCACTCAGGCGCAGATGGTGCGCGACGCGCTGTGCGCGGCCCATGGCTGGGAGCCGGCCCGGATCGAGATCGTGACCGTCAAGACGAGCGGCGACCGGATCCAGGACCGGCCGCTCGCGGAGGTCGGCGGCAAGGCGCTGTGGACCAAGGAGCTCGATCTCGCGCTGCAGAGCCACCGCATCGATTTCGCCGTCCATTCGATGAAGGACGTGGAGACGATCCGCCCGGCGGAGATTGTGATCGCGGCGATGCTGCCGCGCGCCGATGTTCGGGATCGGCTGATCGGGGCGGAGACGATCGCGGCGCTGCCGCACGGCGCCCGCATCGGCACCAGCTCGCCGCGTCGCAGCGCCCAGCTGCGGGCCCTCCGGCCGGACGTCGAGATCGTGCTGTTCCGCGGCAATGTCGACACGCGGCTGCAGAAGCTGCGTGACGGCGAAGCCGATGCGACGCTGCTCGCGGCGGCCGGGCTCAGCCGGCTGGGGCGCGACGATGTCGGCCACCCGATCCCGATCGAGACGATGCTGCCGGCGCCCGCGCAGGGCGCCGTCGGCATCGAGGCCAGGGCCGCGGACGCGGACATGCGGCGGCTGCTGGCGGCCATCGACGATCCGGTGACCAGCCGCTGCGTCCATGCCGAGCGGGCGTTCCTCGCCGGGCTGGGCGCGGACTGCCGGTCGTCGGTCGCGGCGCTCGCCGTGCCGGACGGCGGGATGATGCGGATGCTCGCCGAGATCCTCGCTCCCGACGGCCGCCAGCGCGTGGCCGATGCGGCCGAGATCGCCGTCGACGGCGACGCCGAAGCCCTGGCGGCGGATTTGCTCGGACGGGCGCCGCCGGAGCTGCGGGCGATGTTCGGGCGGTGACGCTGATCGTGCTGCGGCCGCAGCCGGGTGCGGACGCAACCGCCGCGCGGGCGCGGGCGCTTGGCCTCGCCGCGGTCGTGGCGCCGCTCTTCGACATCGTTGCCCGGCCATGGTCGCCGCCGCCCGGCCGCTTCGACGCCGTGCTGCTGACCAGCGCGAACGCGCCCCGCGCGCTCGGCGAGGCGCGGGAGGCGCTGGCGCGCCTGCCGGCCTATGCGGTCGGCGCGGCAACCGCGGCCGCCGCCCGCGCCGCCGGCTTTGCGACGGTCGTCGCCGGGGCGAGCGACGTTGCCGATCTGGTGCGCGATGCCGCCGGGGCCGGCGTCGCCACGATGCTCCACCTGGCCGGTGCCGACCGGACCCGCTTCGATCCCGGGCCGATCGCGATCACGACGCGCATCGTGTACGCTGCCGAGGCCGTCGACCCGGCCCCGCGCCTGCCCCCGGCGCCGGCCGTTGCCTTGCTCCATTCGGGCCGTGCCGCCCGCCGCTTCCGTGAAGTCGCCGGGCCGGTGGGGGGCTATGCGATCGCCGCCATCAGCGCGAAGGTCGCGGCGGCCGCCGGCGACGGGTGGCGCGCCGTTGCGATTGCCGCCCGTCCGGACGACGATGCGCTGCTGGCGGCGGCGGCAGGACTGTGCCAGTGAGAAGCCGGATGGACAGCGATCTCGATTCCGCGCGCCCCGTGCCGCCGCGCCCCGCCGGCCGGCTGCCCCTTGTCGCGGCCCTGCTCGCCTTCGTGCTGGGCGCGCTGTTGACCGGGTGGATCATCGGCAGCTGGGGCCCCGCGCGGGACTGGATCGCCGGTCGCCCCGACGAGCGCGCAGCGGCCGCGCCCGCCGCGCCGGTGCCGGCACCGCTGCCGGCCGAGCCGCGGCTGGTGGAGGAATCAGCGGTCGCGGTGGATCCGGCGCTCGCCGCCGCGCTCGGGGCGCGGGTCGGCGAGATCGAAGCGCGGATCGACCGTGTGGCGGAACGGGCAAACGCGGCCGGCGCAAACGCCGCGCGGGCGGAAGGACTGCTGATCGCCTTTGCCGCGCGGCGGGCGGTCGATCGCGGCCTTGGCCTTGGCTACATCGAATCGCAGCTGCGCGAGCGGTTTGCAGCGAGCCAGCCCCAGGCAGTCGCGACGGTGGTGCAGGCCGCGCGCAACCCGGTGACGCTCGAGGACCTGCTGCTCGGCCTCGAGGATCTGAGCCCGGGCCTGACAAGCGGCGCGGGCGATGGCGGCTGGTGGCCGTCGGTGCGGGCCGAGCTCGCGTCGCTGTTCGTGATCCGCAAGGCCGGCACGCCCTCTCCGGAGCCGGCCGAGCGGCTGCGCCACGCCCGCCGGCTGCTGCAGGGCGGGCAGGTCGACAAGGCGATGGTCGAGATCGCCCGGCTGCCCGGGCGCGACAAGGCGCGGAACTGGCTGGCGGCAGCGCGGCGCTACGTGCTGGCCCGCCAGGCGCTGGACGTTCTCGAGACGGCAGCGATCCTGCAGCCGCGCGCGCCATCCGGCCCGCCGCCGCTGCTGCCGGATCCGCCGCCCATCGGCTGAGCCGGGCCATGCCTTACGCGGTCAAGGAGATTTTCTACACGCTTCAGGGAGAAGGCCGGAATGCCGGCCGCGCCGCGGTGTTCTGCCGCTTCGCCGGCTGCAATCTCTGGTCGGGCCGGGAGCAGGACCGGGCAGCGGCGGTCTGCCGCTTCTGTGATACCGATTTCGTCGGCACCGATGGCGACGGCGGCGGGCGCTTTCCGACCGCGCTCGCCCTCGCCGAGGCCGTGGCGGCGGCCTGGACCGGCGACGAAGGCCGGAAAATGGTGGTGTTGACCGGCGGCGAGCCGCTGCTTCAGGTCGATACCGGCCTGATCGAGGCGCTTCACGCCCGGGGCTTCGAGGTCGCGGTCGAGACCAACGGCACGCTTCCCGCGCCGCCCGGCATCGACTGGCTCTGCGTCAGCCCCAAGGCGACGGCGCCGCTCGCGCTCACTGCCGGCGACGAGCTGAAGCTCGTCTTCCCGCAGGCCGATGCACCGCCGGCCCGCTTCGCCCGGCTCGCCTTCCGTCACTTCCTGCTGCAGCCGATGGACGGGCCCGCGCTCGCCGAGAACATGGCCGCGGCCGTCTCCTATTGCCTGGCCCACCCGCAATGGCGGCTCTCGCTCCAGACTCACAAGACGCTCGGCATCCGCTAGCCTAGCCGGCAGGGGGATCCCGGAACACCGGCGCCCGCCCCGCCAGGTTCGCCATCACCGCTTCGATCTGGTTCGGCGTGCGGATCACGCCGGCCTGCTCGACGCTCTCCGCCATCAGCGCCGGCGCCGGATCGCCGGCCGCGACGGCGTAGAGCCGCTTGGCGGCGCGCACCGCATCGGGGCTGCGCCCGGCAATCTCGCGGGCAAGCGCCATCGCCGCCGCATGGGGATCGTCGGCGAGCCGGGTCGCGAAGCCATAGCCGAGCGCTTCGGTCCCGGAGAATTCGCGGGCCGTGTAGGTGAGTTCGCGCAGCACATCGTCGCGCGCCAGCGTGCGCCAGAGAGCGATCCCGGCCATGTCGGGCACCAGCCCCCACTTCACTTCCATGATCGACAGCCGCGCATCCGGGTGGAGGATGCGGATGTCGGCGCCGGCCATGATCTGGAAGCCGCCGCCGAACGCGATGCCGTGCACCGCCGCAATGACGGGCATCGGCAGCTCCCGCCAGCCCCAGGCGACGTGCTGGAAGATGTTGGCCTGGCCGTGGGTGCGGTCGCGCAGGTCCGTTCCCGCACTGGCGCCGCCCGCCGCCATGCTCTGCATGTCGAGCCCCGCGCAGAAGGCCCGGCCCGCGCCCGACAGCACGACGGCGCGCAGCCCGGGCGTGTCGCGCAAGCGGGCGATCGCCGCCTCGATGCCGGCGAACATCGCGGGATCGAGCGCGTTCAGCTTGTCCGGTCGGTTCAGGCGGACATCGGCAATGCCATCATCGACATCGATGGTCACGCGGCTGTCGGTCATACGATGAGGGTCTCCTCCTTGCCCCAATAGCGATCGCGCAGCAGCCGCTTGTAAAGCTTGCCGGTCGGATGGCGAGGGAGTTCGTCGACGAAGTCGAAGCGCCGCGGCGTCTTGATGCCTGACAGGCTCTGCCGGCAGAAGGCGGCGAGCTCGGCGGCGAGCGCCGGCCCGGCGGCGGCCGTGTCGACCGGCTGCACCACCGCGATCACCTCCTCGCCCATCTCGTCGTGCGGCCCGCCGACCACCGCCACGTCGGCGACCGCCGGATGGGTGACGAGCAGATTTTCGATTTCCTGCGGATAGATGTTCACGCCGCCCGAGATGATCATGAAGCTCGCCCGGTCGGTCAGGTACAGATAGCCCGCCTCGTCGACCCAGCCGACATCGCCGAGCGTCGACCAGCCATGGCGGTTGCGCGCCGCGGCCGTCTTCTCCGGATCATTGTGATATTCAAAGCTGGTCGGGCTTTCGAAATAGACCAGCCCGTGCGCGCCGGGATCCAGTTCGTTGCCCGCTTCGTCGCAGATGTGGAGAATGCCGTGGACGGCGCGGCCGACGGACCCGGGATGCGCGAGCCAGTCCTCCGGCCCGATCGCGGTCATGCCGTTGCCTTCGGAGCCCGCATAATATTCGTGGATGACCGGCCCCCACCAGTCGATCATCGCCTGCTTGACCGGCACCGGGCACGGCGCCGCCGCGTGGAAGGCGACGCGCAGCGAGGACAGGTCGTGCCGGGCGCGCTCCGGCTCGGGCAGCTTCAGCATGCGCACGAAATGGGTGGGCACGAACTGGGCGTGGGTGATGCGGTAGCGCTCGATCGCAGCGAGCGCGCCGGCGGGATCGAAATGCGCCATCACGACTGCCGTGCCGCCCAGCCGATGAACGGTCATCGTCCAGCGCAGCGGCGCGGCATGGTAGAGCGGCGCCGGCGACAGATAGATGGTGTCCGGGCCGATCTGGTAGAGATGATGGGCGAGCAGGACGAGTGCGTTCGGCGTGTCGATCGCCGGCGGATCGGGCAGCGCGACCTTGATGCCTTTCGGCCGGCCGGTGGTGCCGGACGAATAGAGCATGTCCACGCCGGCGCTCTCGTCCTCGATCGGCTCGGGCGGCATCAGCGCCAGCGCCGCTTCGGCATCCTCGAAGCCGGGGGCCGCGCCGTCGAGCATCAGTCGGTCGATCGCCGCCGCGAGGGCGGCCGCCACCGGCGCGAGGGCGGCCTGGGTGACGACCAGCCGCGCGCCGCTGTCGGCCAGGATGTAATCGACCTCGGGCGCGGTCAGCTTCGCCGACACGCAGACATAGAACAGGCCGGCCCGCTGCGCGCCCCAGGCGAGCTCCAGATAGCGGATGTGGTTTTCAAGGAAGAAGGCGACCGTGTCGCCGCGGCGCAGCCCCCGCGCCCGGAACAGCTGGGCCGCCCGGTTGGAGCGCGCGTCCAGTTCGGCATAGCTGATCGTCTCACCCGTTTCCGCCATGATGATGGCGGGCTTGTCCGGCTGGGTCACTGCGTGGCGGCAGGGATGCATCCGACTCTCCTCATGCGCCGTGCCCCGCGGACCGGACGCTTTTTCTGGGTCTGCGCAGAGAAGAGGAAAGCACCGGCCGGGGTCAAGGGCTGACGCAAACGTGAACGTAAAGAAGCCGGATTGAACGCCGGCGCCCGCCGCCTTAAGCGGGACGCGATGCCGCTCGACACTGTCTTTGATCCCGAACGCTTCGTCTCGACGCTTGCAAGCCGCGCCCATGGCGGGCTGATCGGGCTCCGCTATGTCGACCACGGCGCGGACTGGGCGGAACTGGCGATCGACTATCGTGCCGAGCTGATCGGCGACGAAGCCGCCGGGGTCCTTGCCTCGGGGCCGATCCTCGCGCTGATGGACATGGCGACGAGCATTGCCATCTGGATCCGCCAGCAGCGCTTCCGCGCCCAGGCGACGCTTGATCTGCGCATCGACTATCTGCGTCCGGCAACGCCGGGCCGGGCGGTGATCGGCCGCGGCGAATGCTATCGGGTGACGCGCTCGGTCGCGTTCGTGCGCGGCCAGGCGCATGACGGGGATCCGGACGATCCCATCGCCCATGTCGCCGGCACCTACATGTTCACGGACCTGCCATGAAGCTGCCGCCTTATGCCGATTTGCTGGGCCTTAGCGTGGTGGCGGAGGAAGCGGGCATTCCGCTGCTCCACATGCCGTTTGCGGCCGGCGTGATGGGCCGGCCCGGCTTCCTCCATGGCGGCGCGATCGGCGGCCTTCTCGAAATGGCGGCGCTGGCTGCGCTCCACGCGGCCTTCGAGGATGCCGACCGGCCGCGGATCAAGCCGGTCACGGTGACAGTGGACTATATGCGTGGCGGCCGCGAAGCCGAGACCTTCGCGATCGGCACGATCGCGCGGCTCGGCAACCGTGTCGCCAATCTGGAGGCGCGGGCCTGGCAGGAGGACCGGACCAAGCCGATCGCGACGGCGCGGATGAACGTGCTGCTGCGACGCGATTGAGCGCGGCCCCGCTCCGCCCGGGAGCGGGCGATCTCACTCCGCGTCGATGCTGACGCCGCAATGGGCACTGACGAGCCCGCCGTCGACGGTCAGGGTTTCGCCGACCACATAGTCGCCGGCGCGCGCCGCGAGATAGAGCGCGGCCGCCGCCATGTCTTCGGGCCGACCGACCCGGCGCGCGGGAATCGCCTTTGCGACCGCTTCGGCATGGTCGCGCGCGGCGCGGTTCATCTGGCTCGGAAAGGCGCCGGGCGCGAGCGACGTGACCACGATCCGGTCGCGGATCAGCCGCGCCGCCATTCGCTTCGTCAGATAGATCAGCGCGGCTTTCGACGTCTGGTAGCTGTAGGTCTCCCACGGGTTGAGCCGCTGGCCGTCGATCGAGGTGATGTTGATCACCTTCGCCGGGCGATCGGCCGAAGCGGCCGCCTTCAGCGCCGGATACAGCGCCTGGGTCAGGAAGAAGGGCGACTTGACGTTCAGGTCCATCACCTTGTCCCAGCCCTTTTCGGGAAAGGTCTCGAACGCCTCGCCCCATGCGGTCCCGGCATTGTTGACGAGAATGTCGAGCCGCTGCTCGTGCGCGGCGAACTGCTCGGCAAGCGCCTGGCAGCCGGCCACCGTCGACACGTCCTGCGGCAAGGCGACGCAGTTCGGCCCCAGCTCCGCAGCGGTCGCCATGCAGTCCTCCGCCTTGCGCGCGGAGATGTAGACTTTGGCGCCCTGCGCGATGAAGCCTTCGGCGATCCAGCGGCCGATGTTGCGCGATCCGCCGGTGACGAGGGCGACTCGTCCGTCGAGGCGGAAAAGCGATGCCATGTCCATGTTCTTCTCTCCTGCTGGGGGTCAGCCGCCCCGCTTGATCGTCTCGCGTGCGATCACGAGCTGCTGGATCTGGCTGGTGCCTTCGTAGATGCGGAACAGCCGGACGTCGCGGTACAAACGTTCGATCCCGTAATCGGCGAGATAGCCGGCACCGCCATAGATCTGGACGGCACGATCGGCGACGCGGCCGACCATTTCCGACGCGCAGTATTTGGCGGCCGCGGCTTCCAGCGTGACGGTTTCGCCCCGGTCCTTCTGCCGTGCCGCCTCGAGCACCAGCGCGCGCGCAGCAAGCGCTTCCGTCTTCGAGTCGGCGATCATCGCCTGGACGAGCTGGAAATTCGCGATCGGCTGACCGAACTGGCTGCGGCCGCTGGCATAATGAACGCAGTCGGCGATCAGCCGGTCGGCAACGCCGACGCAGACGCCGGCGATGTGCAGCCGGCCACGATCGAGCACCCGCATCGCGATCTTGAAGCCTTCACCTTCGCCGCCCAGCATGTTTTCGGCCGGCACCGGCGTGTCGTCGAAATGGACGTCGCAGATATGGGCGCCGCGCTGGCCCATCTTCTTCTCCGGGGCGCCAACCGACACGCCCGGCAGATCGCGCGGCACCAGGAAGGCGGAGACGCCGCGCGCACCTTCTGCGCCGGTCCGCGCCATCACCGTGAACAAGCCGGCCCGGTTTGCATTGGTGATGTAGCGCTTGGTGCCGGTCAGCCGCCACACGTCGCCGTCGCGCACCGCCCGGCTACGGACCGAGGCTCCATCCGAGCCCGCCTCGGGCTCGGTCAGCGCGAAGCTTGTGATCAGCTCTCCGCTGGCGATCTTCGGCAGATAGCGGGCCTGCTGGGCGGCAGTGCCGGCAATCACCAGCCCCTGGCTGCCGATGCCGACATTGGTGCCGAAGGCGGAGCGGAAGGCCGGGGACGTGCGGCCGAGTTCGAAGGCGACGCGCACTTCCTCTTCCATCGACAGCCCGAGCCCGCCGAATTCCTCGGCAATCGACAGCCCGAACAGGCCCATCGCCTTCATTTCGTCGAGAACGGCTTCCGGAATCGAATCATCCTCCTCGACCTGCGCTTCGATCGGCCGCAGCCGTTCCGCTACGTAACGGCGCACGTTCTCGAGCAGCGCGGCGAAGACATCGGGTTCCAGCGCCATGATCCTCTCCATGCTTTGCGAGTCTCTTCGGGTTGACCTTACGTGCCCGTCAAGTCCAGCGTGGCGGGGAGCGCCGGCAGAGCGCGCAAGGAGAGACCAGTGACGCCGACGGCGGACGAGCACGCGCTGCGGCGCCGGGGCCTGACCCTGGCGCTGCTGACCCTGACTTACTTCTTCAGCTATATGGACCGGCAGATCCTCTCGATCCTGCTCGAGCCCATCCGCGCCGACCTGAAGCTGAACGACATCCAGCTGGGACTGCTGACCGGCCTCGCCTTCGCGCTGTTTTACGCGACGCTTGGCATACCGGTCGCGCGGCTCGCCGATCGCGGCAACCGCCGCAACATCGTCGTCGCCTCGCTGGCGGTCTGGAGCCTGTTCACCGCCCTGTGCGGGCTGGCCGCCAATTTCTGGCAACTGCTCGCCGCGCGCATCGGCGTCGGCATCGGCGAGGCGGGTTCGAGCCCGCCCAGCCATTCGATGATCGCGGATCTCTATCCGCCCGCCCGCCGCGCCGGGGCGATGGCGATCTATTCGTCGGGCGTGGTGCTGGGCGGCGGCTTCGGCACGCTGATCGGCGGGTGGCTGGCGAAGGAATATGGCTGGCGGATCGCAATCGTCGCCGTCGGCCTGCCGGGTCTGCTGCTGGCCGGGATCGTCTGGGCACTGGTGGTCGAGCCACGGCGCGGCCTGTCGGAGCCGGGGCGCGCCATGCCGGCGGACCAGCCGCCGCTCGGTGCCGGCTTCCGGACGATCTGGGCCGATCCGGCGGCGCGGCATCTGGTCATGGCCGTCACGCTGACGTCGCTGATCGGCTATGCGCTGACCTCGTTCGGGCCGAGCTACTATATCCGCAGCTTCGGCGTCGACGTGAAGACGGTGGGGCTGGTGCTCGGGCCGCTGGTGGCCGTGGTCGGAACCGTCTCAGGAGTCGTCGGCGGGATCGTCGCCGATCGCTGGGCGCGGCGCCGCGGCCTCCACGTGCAGAGCTGGCTGGTCGCAATCCTGAAGACGATCGCGCTCCCCTTTCTGATCGCCCTCTATCTGGCGCCGAGCTTCTGGAGCGCAGTCGGCTTCTACGCGGTCGCCGTGCTGTTCCAGTCGAGCTATCTCGGCCCCAGCTTCGCTTTGATCCAGGGTCTGGCGCCGATGAGGCTGCGCGCGATGTGGGCAGCGATCACGTTGCTGGTCATCAACCTGATCGGGCTGGGCCTCGGCCCGACGGCGATCGGCGTGCTCAGCCATTTCTATCGGCCGATGCTCGGCGAGGAGTCGCTGCGCTGGGCGCTGCTGACCGGCGCCGCGCTGACGCCCTGGCCGATCTGGCATTACTGGCGGGCCGGCGCCATTCTGAAGCGCGGCGCCGCCGTAGCGGCTTTGACCCCGGCCTGATCCCCGCGCAGATTTGCGCCGGCACGGAAGGAAGAACGGATGCGGTTCGAGGGCAAAGTCGCGGTGGTGACGGGCGGCGCCGGCGGCATCGGCCGGGCGACGGCGCTGCGCTTCGCGGCCGAAGGCGCACATGTGCTGATCGGCGATGTGGACATGACAGGCGGCGAAGCGCTCGCGGCGGCGAGCGGCGGCCGCATCCGCTTCCGCCGCGCGGACGTGACGCAGGAATCGGACATCGTCGCGCTGATCGATGCAGCGGCCGGACTGGGCGGGCCGGACATCCTGTTCAACAATGCCGGGGCGGGCGGGCAACGGGCCGGGATCGATGCGATCGACCTTGCCGGCTGGGAGCGGACAATGGCGCTGCTCCTGACCTCGGTCGCGCTCGGCATTCGCCACGCGGCGCCGAAGATGGCGGCGAAAGGCGGCGGCGCGATCATCAACACGGCAAGCGTCGCTGCCCTTGCCGCCGGCGCCGCGCCGACGGCCTATTCGACCGCGAAGGCCGGCGTTCTCCATCTGACGAAGCTCGCCGCGGCCGATCTCGCGAAGGACGGGATCCGGGTGAACGCAGTGCTCCCGGGGCTGATCGCGACCAACATCTTTGTCGCCGCGCTCGACCTCCCGGCCGAAACGCGGGACGCGGCGAACCGGATGATCGAAAAGGCAGCCGCCGACGCCCAGCCGATCCGCCGCGCCGGCCGGCCGGAAGACATCGCCGCCGCCGTCTGCTTCCTCGCCAGCGCAGACGCCGCCTTCATCACCGGCACCCACCTGCTGGTTGACGGCGGCATGTCGGTCGGGCCGCGCTCGAGCTGGGATCCGGAGACTCCGGGCGCACTCGCGCGGCTGGCGGCGCTCGCCCCGCAATGACGGCGGGCGCCGCCTCCGGTGACCGCGTGCCGCTGCCGACCAAGCTCGCCTATGGCGTCGGCGCGATGGCCTTCGGGATCAAGGACAACGGCTTCGCCGTCTTCCTGCTGATCTTCTACAACCAGGTGGTCGGGCTGCCCGCCGACCAGGTCGGGCTGGCGATCATGATCGCGCTGTTCGTCGACGCCTTTGTCGATCCGGCGGTCGGCTCGCTGAGCGACCGCACTGACACCCGCATCGGCCGGCGCCACCCCTGGCTGTACGGGTCGGCGCTGCCGATCGCGCTCAGCTGGGTGATGCTGTGGAACCCGCCCGCCGGCAGCGACGCGCTGGTGCTCGGCTATCTTGTCGCAGTCGCCATCCTGGTGCGGACGGCGATTGCCTGCAACGAAGTGCCGGCGGCAGCACTGATGCCGGAGCTGACGCGCGACTATCACGAACGGACCGCGGTCATCCGCTACCGCTTCCTGTTCGGCTGGATCGCCGGCCTTGCCATGCTGATCCTCGCCTATGGCGTGCTGCTGGCGCCGCCCCTCGGCAGCCCCACGGGGCCGCTCGCGCCACGCGGGTATCTGCTGTTCGGGATCGTCGGCGCGGCGGCGATGGCCGTGAGCGTGCTTGTCTCCGCGCTCGGCACGCACCGCCGCTTCGCGCGGCGCCCGGCGCAGCGGATCGCGCCGCAGCCGCTCGGCGCCGAGCTGCGCGCGATCATCGGCACCCTGGCGGATCGCAATTTCCTGTGGCTGATGGCCGCGGGCATGTGCGCCTACATCAATCAGGGCATCGTGTTCGCGACGATCAACTATCTGCTGCAGTTCGTCTGGCTGTTCGAGCAGGCGGATTTTCTCCTCTATTCGCTCGCGCTGTTCGGCGGCGTCGTGATCGCCTTCCTGCTGGTTGCCCCCGCCGCCCGGCGGCTGGGAAAGAAGGAAACGGCGGCCGCATTCCTGCTCCTGTCCGCCCTGCTCGGCATGTCACCCTATTGGCTGCGGCTCGCCGGACTCTTTCCCCGCCCGGGCGATCCGCTGCTGCTGCCCGTGCTGCTCGGCGTGATCGCGATCGCGACCGGCTTCAGCGTGTGCGTGATGATGCTGATCGGATCGATGTGCGCCGACGTGGTCGAAGCATCGGAAGAGCGCACCGGCAAACGCGAGGAAGGGCTGTTCTACGCCGGCAATCTCTTCATGCAGAAATGCACGAGCGGTCTCGGCATCTTCCTGTCGGGCGTGATGCTCGCCATCGCCGAGTTCCCCGACCGGGCAGTCGCCGGCCAGGTGGCGGAGGCCGTGCTCGACCGGCTGACGCTCGCCCTGTCGCTCACGATTCTGGCCGTCGCGCTCCTCGGCGCGTGGCTGTTCACCCGCTATCCGATCGGGCGAGCCGACCACGAGGCGCGGCTCGCGAAGCTTGCCGTAGCGGCACCGGGCGAGCCGCCCGGAAGCGGCGGCTGACCGCCATCTTTAAGGCTGGAAAGGCGCGCGAGATGGCGCCTAGAAGGCCCGCAGGACGAGGAGAGCGCGCATGGATTTCGATCTCACCGAACGGCAGGTCCACTGGCGGAACCGGGTGCGCGACTTCATCGAAGCGAATGTCCGGCCGCGCGATCCTGACTATCATGCCGAGCAGAAGACCGGCGACCGGTGGAAGGTTCTCCGCGTGATCGAGGAGGAGAAGGCAAAGGCGAAGGCGGCCGGCATCTGGAACCTGTTCATGCCGCCCTCCTCCGGCCGCGCCCATGTCGACGACAGCTTCGAGTTCGAGGGCCCGGGCCTCACCAATCTCGAATATGCGCTGTGTGCGGAGGAAATGGGCCGCATCGGCTGGGCGTCGGAAGTGTTCAACTGCTCGGCGCCGGACACCGGCAACATGGAAGTGTTCCATCGTTACGGCACGCGCGCCCAGAAGGAGCAGTGGCTGCGGCCGCTGATGAACGGGGAGATCCGCTCCGCCTTCCTGATGACCGAGCCGGCGGTTGCGTCCTCGGACGCGACGAACATCGAGACACGGATCGAGCGCGACGGCGATCATTACGTGCTGAACGGCCGCAAATGGTGGTCGAGCGGAGCCGGCGATCCGCGCTGCAAGATCGCGATCGTGATGGGCAAGACCGACACTTCGGCGCCGCGCCACCAGCAGCAGTCGATGATCTTGATGCCGCTCGATGCGCCCGGCGTGACGATTCTCCGCCACTTGCCGGTGTTCGGTTACGACGACGCGCCGCACGGCCATATGGAAATCGAGCTGAAGGACGTGCGCGTCCCGGC
>ERZ1066122.995-NODE-995-length-25514-cov-7.668840_pt1 | contig 25514 bp, 27 predicted proteins | sample MGYA00382769_ERZ1066122 | MGnify/ENA primary metagenome ERZ1066122 (study PRJEB33369, sample SAMEA5778352) | biofilm metagenome | biome: Industrial cooling water; feature: Water cooling tower basin; material: Biofilm | place: United Arab Emirates | collected... | reverse complement strand
CCGTCCACCGTCGAAATCCGCGATACCCTCATCCGCCACGAAGCCCGCGCCTACGTGGCCCCGCTGGTGCAGCCCGCCGATTCGGCCCGCGCCGCCCGGCTGCGCGGGTTGGTGGCTGAACAGACGCGCGCCCTGGCCGCCCTCCAGACCCGCCTCGATTCGGTGAAGCGGTTTCTGCCCGAAGCACCGCCCGCACTGGCCGCCGCGCCGCCAGATTCCCTTGCCCGGCGTTTCAACGCCGGGCCAGCGTCGGCCTTCCCGCCGCCCGCACCGTGGGCCGTGGTGGGCCTGCTCGAAACCACGCCGCAATGGGCCGTGCCCGCCACGGCCGCGCCCGGCACCAACGAAGAGCACACGCAGGCCGCCCTCACGCAGAGCCTCCTGCTCCAGCGGCAGGTGGGCGCGCGGTGGCGCCTGCGGGCGGGCGTCGGCCAGGCCATCCTCCGCACCGAAGGGCGCTACACCGCCGACCGCCTCACGACGACCACCACCACCACCGAGACCATCGAGCGCGACACCGTAGTACACAACGGCATCCGCGCGGTGCTGGTGGTGGGGCCGGGGCCGACCGATTCGACCTACTACTACATCACGGTCAGCGATACGCTCTTCAAGCAAACCACCCAGCAGCAGACCTTCACCACCACCGAGCGGAACACGCTGCGGCAGCTCCTGCGCCCCACCCACCGCTTCTGGACGGTGCCCGTGGCCGCGAGCTTCGGCTTGGTGCAGCGCGAGCGCTGGCGCCTGGGCGCCACCCTGAGCGGCCAGCTCGGCATCTACCGCGGCGGCGAGGTAGCAGTGTGGGACGAAGGCCGCGCCGAATTCGTGCTCCGCCGCGTGAGTGCGCGGCAGGGGCCGTACCGCCCGGTCAGCCTGAGTTTGAGCGCGGGGCTGGAAGCTGAATACCGCCTCACGCCGCGCCTGAGTGTGCTACTGGCGCCGATGGCGCGCAGGTGGGTGGTGGCGCCGGGGCGCGGGGCAGGGCAGGGGCGGCGGGTGCTGCCGGCCGTGCAGGCGGGGGTGAGTATGGGGTTCTGAGGCGACGCAGGGGCGGGCCTTGTGCCCGCGCATCAGGATTGCCCCGTGTGGGCTATTCGCGGGTCTCCAGACCCGCACGGCGGCTGGGGTGCGGTTAGGGTGCGAAAGTCTTCGGCTGCGGGGCTGGAGCCCCGCCAATAGCCCGCACGGGTCCGGAGCCCCGCGCGAACGAGGGTGGTAGAGACGCATCCTTGCGTCTCCGCTGCACGGCGCCGCTGCTCGGCACGACTTGGCCGCCTCGCCCAACCGCCGGAGACGCAAGGATGCGTCTCTACATCCAAAATTTTCCGCCGTCCCTCGCCGTACTGCCCCCCAAAACCACGTCAGAAATGCAGACCCCGCGCCCCCGCCGAGGCTGGCCACCCGGCAATGAGGAGCGCGGTGATTTTTTCACCTTCTGAAACCGACACGCAAATGCGAGTTTTTGGACGAATCTTGAGCGTGGTGGCGCTTCTGATATGGGGCGCGACGATAGCGGCTGATGCACAAAATGCGCGTTTTACCAACCTGGTCAGCGCCTATAATCCGGTGCCGAACACGACGGACTATGTGAGCGTCCGGGCACAGGTAACAGATACCGTTTCCGGCAGCACCTACTTGTGGGTGCTGTATCGGGGCAGCTACTCTATCGGGAGCTTTACGCAGCCTGCTGCCGGCGATACGCTGGTGCGCACGGCCCTGCTGCGGCTCGATGCGGCCGGCACCGTGCAATGGTGCCGCGTCGTGAGCACCGGCTGGAATGCCAGCTCACTGACCATCACGCTCGACGCGGCTGGCGATGTACTGGTATTGGGGCGCAGTTGCTGCGCCGCCACCAACGAAGTGCTCGATGGAATGCCCATCACCAGTGATGTGCCCGGCGGCGTACAGATATGGCTGGCGAAATGGTCACAGTTCGGCGTGATTCAGTTTGCGCGGGCGTTTGCGTACTCGCCTTCCGGTGACCTCGATGGGTGGCATTTGACCGTTGGCCCGAGCGGTGAGTTGGCGATGACCGGCAACTTTTACCGCGATATGGTTATCGGCGGTGATACGCTGCGGCAGACGATTTCTTCGACCCAATTCGATTATAACGGCTTTATGGCGAGCTTGACCCCTTCGGGTGGGGTGCGCTGGGTGCGAGCGTTCGTGCATACCGACACCACCACCCTCACCCGCCCGATGCGCGTTGGCTACGACCGTAGCGGCCGTCTCTATTGCGTGGGGTTCTACTCAAGCATTGGAGGTGGCGCACCCGGTGCGCCCTCGTTTGATGGCCAGCTTCTGCCCATCGGCCGCCGCAACTTCTGGCTTCAACTCAGCCCGACGGGTAATCTGCTGCGCCAACGCACGTTCGTGCGGCCGCTGGTGACTGGCAGCGCCCCAAGAGCCAACGGCGTCGCCTCGCTCGTGGTGGCGCCCGACGGCGCTTCTTACAGCGCTTTTTCGCTGAACTACCAACACCCCGTGACGTTTGAGCCGGGCCGAATCCTGCATCCCGGCGGCGATGACACCTTCGTATGCCGATACGACCCGGATGGCTCGGTGGCGTGGGTGCGGCAGTTGCGGGGGCGCGACACCACCGACCACGTAACGACGAGTCTGACAACGTTTGCCCTGAGCACTAACGGTGAGCTGTTGGTCGGCGGCCATCTCCAAGGAAGCCTGATTACGGAGCGCGGTACGGTCGGGGGGGGGGGCGCCGCAGGTACCCGGCTATGGATAGCGGCGCTGGCGGCCGCCTCTGGCGAAGTTCAATGGACGCAAGCGACCAGCGCAGGAGTTTGGTCCTTATTCAATTATCTGACGCCGCTGACTGGTGGCGCGGCGCAGCTCACCTTCACCTCATCGAACGACTCGCTGGCGCTCGGCTCGCTACTGTTTCAGGCGCCGGGCAATTTCAACTACAAAACACTGCTGGCGCGAATCAGCCCCCACTACAACACCCTCACCGGCGCCGCCTACCTCGACACCAACCTCGACGGCATTCAAAACCCCTCCGAAAGAGGCTACCCCGGCGGTCTGGTGGTGGAAGTAAACCCCGGCAACATGCCCGTAGGAGTGCCGCTCGCCACCGGCCGCTACGACGCCTACGTGGAGCTAGGCGCTTACACGGCTTCGGTACCCAACCCGCCGCCCCACCACGTGGTGGTGCCGCAAGGCCCGGCCGCGCCCATCGCGTTTGCCACCTACGGCAACGTGGCGACGGGGCGCTCCTTCGCCCTCCAACCCATCCCCAACCAGCAAGACGTGCAGGTGCTCCTCACCCACGTCTCGGCCGCGCGGCCGGGGATGCTCGTCACCTATCACCTGCAATACCGCAACGTCGGCACGGTGCCCATCGGCGCGGGTACGGTGCGCGTGACGGCCGACGGCCGCCTCGCGCTCTACAGCTCCACGCGCCCCGCCACCGTGAACGGGCAAGTGCTGACGTGGGCCTACACCAACCTGCTGCCCGGCCAGACGCGCTCGGTGCGCGTCGTGTTCCGGCTGGCCGCCACCACGCCGCTGGGCACGGTGCTCAGCAGCACGGCCGTCATCAACCCCCTCAGCGGCGACCTCGAACCCACCGACAACACCTCCGTAGCCGAGCGCACCGTGACCGGCTCCTTCGACCCCAACGACATTCAGGTCAATCACGTCGTACTCAACACCACGCAGGTGCAGCGCGGCGAGTGGCTCGAATATACCATCCGCTTCCAGAACCACGGCACCGACACGGCGTTCTCGGTGCTCCTCACCGACACGCTGCCCGCCGCGCTCCTGCAGATGAGCACCTTGCAGGTACTCGGCGCGCTGCACAACAGTTCGTGGGGCTTTAACGGCAGCGGCGTCGTGATTTTCCGGTTCGATGATATCCGCCTGCCCGCCCAAATCACGAATCCGCTGGCGTCTGATGGGTTTGTGCGGTTTCGGGTGCGCCCGCGCGGCTCGCTCGTGGTGGGCGATCTGATTCCGAACCGCGCCGCTATCGCCTTCGACTACAACGCGCCGCTGCTCACCAACACGGCCCTCACCACCGTCTTCGACCCGCTCGGCACGGCGGCTGATGCGGCCTCCGCCGCTGCCCTCAGCGTGTGGCCCAACCCGGCCGGCGGCGTACTGCACATCGAAACGGCTTCGGCGCTGCCCAGGCTTACGCTGCTCGATGCCACCGGCCGCGAGGTGCGCGCCATCGGCGTGCCGCCGACCGGCGCGGCGCGGGTGCGGGCTACGTTGCCGCTGAGCGGGCTGGCGCCGGGGTTGTATCTGCTGCGCGCCACGGGCGCGGGGGCGCCGCTGACGCGCCGCGTGGTGGTACGGTAGGCCCAGCAACGTAACGCGGAGCTCCTGCTCCGGCGTCAGACTCCCGTGAGCTGTCGCCGGAGCAGGAGCTCCGCGTTACGTTGGTAGGGGGTTCTCCCCTAGCCCCACTGGCGCGAGTGTTCGGCCGCAGGCCGATCACTCGTGCTTACGGATGCCGCGAGTCTCCAGACTCACCCCGTGCTCAGTGCGGTTGGGGGCGGCGGTTGGGCTGCGGAGTCTGGAGACTCCGTGCATCGGCAGGCACGAGTGAGCGGCCTGCGGCCGAACACTCGCGCCAGGGGGCGACCCGCGCTCCAACCTACCGCCGCTTCCGCGTCGGAATCGCCACCTGAATCCCCAGGCTCGGCACGAACGTGGCGCCCTTCAACGTGGCTTTCGGCGCGGGCTGGCTCTTATCGAGCTGCAGCAGCTCGTAGGTGCCGTAGTTCTGATAATACACCGCCAGCGCGGGCTGAATGAACACGTAGCGGTAGCCGAACTTGCCGTTCACGAACACGCCATACGTCATAAAGCTCTTGCGCTCGTCGATTTCGGGGATGTCGATGCGCGCGCCGGTAGCGTCTTCGAACCGTTGGGTCGGGCGGAATTTGTAGCGCAGAAACGAGCGCCCCACCACCACGCCCGCCGCCACGTGGCCGAACTCTTCTTCCGGCCCCAGCGGCGCCGACACCGTGAACGGCACCAGCACATCGGTGCGGCGGGCGGCGAAATCGAGCAGCTTGCCGCCCAGATCGAGCGAGCGGCGGCCGGGCAAATCGGCCGACTGCGTGGCGAACATCAGCCCGATGGCGCCGTGGCCGCCGGTGATGGCGCCGGGCGTACGCCAGTCGCCCTCGGAGCCCCAAAGCTGGTGCTGCACGTCGGCCACCACGGCCCCGGCAGCGAGGCGGGCGCCCACATCCCAGCGGCGGGTCACGCCGTAGCGCAGGTAAAAATCCTGGGTGGAGGTCAGCGGGTCGAGCGCCCACGAGATGGCCGCGCGCTGCACGTTGCGCAGCAGGCGCTGGTTGTTTTCGTCGGCCATGATGGTGTCTTTTTTATCGAGCGCGCGCACCCCATCGGCGAGCAGGTCGGCGAGGCGGCCGGTGGTGTTGGTGGGGATGTTGAAGAGCGTGTTGGTGCCGCCCCGAAACTCGCCGACGGGCGTCGTCTTGCCCGACGTAAGGATGGCGCGCGGCGCCGTGCAGGCCGAAGCCGCCGCCAGTGCCAGCGCGGGCGCCAGCGAGAGGAAACGCGAACGCCGCGCGAGGCGGCCGGAAGAAAGGTGCATCATCAGTGAAAAAAGCCGGAAAACAGGCCCGTGGCTCCGCCGCGAAGGTAAAACCGTGCCGCCCCGGCGCCCGCGCCGTTTCTTTGCGGCGTATGAGGCTTGGTCGTTCGCTGTTCGCTCTTTCTCTGCTCTGGCTGTCGGCCGGTCCGCTCGCGGCTGCTCCACCGCCGCCGCCCGCCGATGGCGGCCTCCCCAAGCCGCGCTCCAACCGCTTCCGGCAAGACACTACGCTGCTGCGGATTCGGCGCTTGCAGGATGCGCGCGCCACGTCGGCGCTGCTGGCGTTTTTCGGCAGCCCCAACCCCACGCACCGCGCCGAAGCGGCCGATGCGTTCGCGTCGGTGCAGGCGCCCGCCGCCCGCGGGCCGCTCGAAAAGCTCCTCGCCACCGACCCCGCGCCGCTCGTGCGCCGCGCCGCCGCCCGCGCCCTGGGCATCACCGGCGACACCATCGCCCAACCCGCCGTGCTGGCCGCCGCCCGCGCCGAGCAAGACCCCGCCGCCCGCGCCACCACCCTCGAAAGCCTCGGCCGGTTGGCCACGGCGCAGGGCGGCGGCCTGCGCTACCTGGCCGAAGAGTCGCTCCCCACCGACCCCACCGCGCGCGGCGGCTGGGCCTGGGGCTTGGCCCGCGCCGCCGCGCGCGCCGTCGTGAACGATGCGGCCGTGGCGCGCGCCGTGCTTCTGCTCCGCCCCGACGAGCCGACCGCCGCGCGCCTCGCCGCCGCCCACCTGCTGGCCCGTGCCCCGCGCCTCGACCTCACGCAGCACGGCGGCGCCATTCTGGCCGCCCTGCGCGCCGACTCGGTGCGCGACGTGCGGCTCGCGCTCGTCGGGTCGCTGGGGCGGGTTGCCTCGCCGCCGGCCCGCGCCGCCACCCTCGACCTGCTGCGCGCCGCGCCCGACGCGCACATTCGGCTGGCTGCCCTGCGCGCCGCCACCAAGCTGCGCTACGAAGTGGTGAAGGAAACCATCTGGGGCGCCCTCGCCGACCCCGACGGACTCGTGGCCCTCACCGCCGCCGAATACTTCCTCGAGAAAGCCCCCGCCGACGAAAACGCCGCGATGTTCCGCCACCGCGGCGCCCGTCACCCCGACCCGCAGACCCAAGCCACTCTCCTCGCCACCGCTCTGCGCCTGAGCGCGGGCCAGCCCGATGCGGCGCAAGGCATCATCCAGGACATCACCACCCGCCTGCAAGCTGCGCCCACCGACTGGCGCCGCGCCTTCTGGCTACGCGCGCTCGGCCACCACCCGGCCGGCTACGAACCGCTGACGCAAGCCGTGCTGGCCCAGCCGCTCCGGCCCGTCACGGCCACGGCCGCTTTTGAGACGCTGATTGCCCTGCGCGGCCGTCCCGACTTCCCCGCCGACCGCCGCGCCGCCTTCGCCGGGGTGCTCCGCCAAGCCGTCGAAACGGGTGACGTGGCACTGGTGGGCCTCGCCGCCACCGCCCTCCGCGACCCCGCCACCACCCTCAAAGCCGATTTCCCCGACTTCGCCTTCCTGCGCGCCGCCCGCCAGCGCCTCACCCTCCCGCGCGACGTCGAGACGGCTCAGGAGCTTGACCAAACCCTCGCCGCCCTCGACGGCAAGCCCGCCCCGTCGCCCTACCGCCCCACCGACGCCGACCTCCGCGCCCTCCTCGCCGCCCACCCCACCGACTGGAAGCGTGTGCTGAAAATGCCCGCCGGGCAACTCGCCACCGTCACCACGTCGCGCGGCGTTTTCACGCTGGAGCTGCTGGTCGAGCAGGCGCCGGCCGCCGCCGCCTCCTTCGCGGGGCTGGTCGAGCGCAAGTTTTACGACGGCCTGCTCTTCCACCGCGTGGTGCCCAACTTCGTGGCCCAGGGCGGCGACCCGCGCGCCGACGGCTGGGGCGGCCTCGACTACACGCTCCGCTCGGAGCTGCCGGATGAGTCGTTCACGACGGGCGCCGTCGGGCTGGCCTCCTCCGGCCTGAACACCGAGAGCTGCCAGTGGTTTGTAATGCACTGCCCCGCCCCCCACCTCGACGGCCGCTACACGCTCTTCGCCCGCGTACACGAAGGGCAGGAGGTGGTGGACAAGCTGCGAGTGGGCGATGTGATTGAGAAAGTACGGCTGCGATAAATGCGGCGGTTGGGTTGTGGGCGCGTCTGTCCCAGACGCGCCCACAACCCAACCGCCATCACCGGGTGATACTCGGTGTTACATTTCGGGCTAGATTTTATATTCAATGTCATTCCTCTCCACCTACTACCACCCATTTTTCGACCACAACGACTATGTGGTGCCCACCTACTCCGAAACGGGGCGTTTCGCGGAAGAATTAGCCTAGCCGCGTTCTACGCGGCTTTTATTCTTCCGACCGCGCCCCGTCACGGCAATAAAAGTTACGGTTTTGTTGTTGCAGCCGTTGTTGCAGACCCGTACACCTTCGCGGCACCGGCATCGGTTTCATCCGTCGTTAGTTCGCCTAAGTATAGCTCGGTTACGTCTAGTTTGGAGTGCCCTAGCATCTGCTGAATCAATCGAGCATCTTTTGTGGCGGCGTAGGCGACCCGCGAAAAGGTGTGCCGCGCAATGTGTGTTTGCAGGGGGGTAGTAAGGCCGGCGGCGGCGGCAACGCGCGGCAGGGCATAGTGTATTCGCTTACGTGCCGCGCGCCACAATTTGTGCTGCCGTTCCGGGCTGCGTGTCTCGAAATCATCTGGGAGTAGGCCGAACACGTAGCGCCGGCCTTCGGCACGGTAGGGCTGTAGCAACTCGGAAAGCGCGGGCAGTAGGGGCGAATTAATGTGTTTGCCCGATTTCCGTTGTTCCACAAGCACCCGCCCGTTTTCGATCTGGTCCCATTTCAGTAGGACCACATCGACGGAGCGCGCGCCGAACATATAGAACTGTGCAAGCCAAAAATCACGCGCTCGGCGTTGGCGCGGCGGCAACGAATCGAGCGCGACCACCCGCCGTAATTCGTCGGCCGTCAGAGCTTGCTTGCGGGCGCGTTGGTGGGGCACGGGGTACTTGGTAAGTGGCGACGGCCCGAAATCGGGGTGCGCGGCTAGTGCCCGATGATAGACGCCCATAAACAACGCCAACCGCACCCCTACCGTGTTGAGGCTGCCGACTTGCGTCCGTAGCCAGTTGTCCCACCGCTGGAAGTAGGCGCGCGTAACACTCGGCAGCGGCAGCGGGCCGGGGCCGTGAAACTTGCGTAGGCTGTTGAAGGCACACCGGATACCTTCGGCCGTGCTCAACTTGCGCTGCCGTGCGGCATCCGCTTCGGCAAGCTCGAAGAGGTCGGGCGCGGCGGGGTCGGCATCTTCGCCGCCGGCTATGCGGCGCGCAACCACCGCCAACGCCTCCACATCGGCGGCGGGGTGGTGCAAGGCATAGTCGTGGGTCTTGAGATAGAGATTGAGTAGGGCGGGGTTATACGTGGCCGCGCCCGTGCTGCCCTTCCGAACCCATTTGCCCGTCTCGGCGGTGGCGTCGGGGTTGAAGTTTTTTTCGAGTACGTGTACGCCCGTGGGCACCATCCGCACCACTCGATTTTTAGTGATGCGTAGCACCACGGCGTAGCGCCCATCGGTGCGCGGGCGCGGGCCTAGAATGATGCGGAACGATGCGGCACCCATCTACTATTGCGCTCCGTCAATATTGAACCGCCATTGGCAAAACCCGGCCCCGCTTTGGCGTCCGGCTACCCGCAACCCTTTCAGCCGACCACTCTCTAGTCGTAGCACAATCTTCACCGGATTGCTAGTGCTGGTAGAACGCCGGAATATTAGATTCTTTCCCTTTATGTAACCATCGGTGATTGTAGGGATAGACTTGTTGTCCGACGCCAACGTAAACCGGCCGCCGTTGTAGCTGATATTCCACGTTTGTGCGGTTAGGCTACTAACCGCCGGTTCGTTGTCTCGCTTGTCGTCGCAAAAGGCTTCCGTGCATTTGGCTTTCACTTTCCAAACGCCAACAAAATCTTCCGGCTGTGGAGCACCTACTTCGTTCGCTTCTCCCATCGGAATATCGTCCAAGCTATTCGGCACTTGGCTCTGACCGTGGGCGGTGGTGGCGGCAAATAGGGCTGCCACAAAAAATAGTTTCTTCATCTTGAAGGGGGTTAAACGGTTACGGGTTCGGGTTTCTCGACACGGGCCAACCGCTCCGATAGGTTGGACAACTCACCTAGTAGCCGCTCGACTGTGGCCGTGCTGAGGTTGTTATTGGCGCTGCTGAATGATAGCCGCATCTCGAAGCGAAGCATTAGCCGCACATCGGTGCGGCTGACGGTGTAAGGGTCGTACTGGAGGTTATCGGAGTGCAACACTAGTTCGCCGGGGCCGCCTAGCCGCACCCGCTTCACGACGCTTCCATCATCCAACCACAAGGCATATACTTCGCCCGGCCGGATAGCGTGTCGGTCTTGCACCACTTGCCCCACGAAGAGGTCTCCGGGGTCGATGGTGCCCAACATCGACGTGCCCCGCACCGGAAAGCAAAAGTGTTGACCGGGGCCTAGCCCCAATCCGGGCAATAGAAATTCCGGCAGTTCGCGCATAAAGTCGGGGTCTGAAAACCCCGCTAAGAATCCGCCTTGCAGGATTTCCGGCACAAACGTCACGCGGTCAACATCAACGGACGGGCGGCTAACGGCCGCCGATAGGGCGGCTGTGGCTACTTCCTGTTTGGTCGGTGGGGTGCGTAGGGGTTCCCCGATGCCGCTGGTTAGATACGCCGAGTTGATTTCGGGGAATGCTTGGAAAATTTTTGCGAGGGTAGCTCGGCGCGGTTCGCTGCCTCTTTCCCCCAAATATGTTTGTAGCACACTTGGATGCAATCCTGCTGCAATCGCAAAAGAGTATGGGCTATGTTGTAGCCTTTCGATGACATTTTGTAGCCGTTCGGCGAAGTTTTGCATAACATACGCTTGATTGTAGCATTGCATATGCTGCAATAGGCTACATTTGCCGCACTAGTGAGAATCACTAGCGCAACTTACCAAACGGCAAGCCAAATGGCACACCATACCCCGCCGGACACCTACCCGGCCACCACCACCCGAATGCGGCACCGAATGCCGGCGGGCTATCTAAAAACGCTGGCAGATTCTACCGGCGCCACCCAAACCACCATTGCGGAGGTCGTTCGGAACGAACGCACCCGTTCGCGTTACTGGCCCGCCGTAGTAGCGTTGGCCGAAGCCACGGAGGGGCACACCCAATGCTAGTGCTCGCTGTGGCCGTTGGGGGCGTGTTGGCCCTTGCCGGCGTTGTCGTTGGGTTTGTCGTCGCTACTGAGGCCGGGGAGGGGCGGGGTGATGCATAGCTACGCCCCCGGCGATGCCGTCCGCATCGGCGCAAATCTGACGGGCTACATCTCGAAGTATTGGAGTTGGCCGCCGCTCAACCCCGGCTTTTACGCCGTGTGCTTCACGGCCGACGAAATCCGCACTACTCCGTGCCTGCTGTATCACGAATCCGAATTAACCCCCGACCCCTGCCGATGTCTCGCAAACCACGCCTAACCAGGTCGGGCGCTATCCGCAAGGCCGACGCCTTGCGCCGCTGGCAAGCCTTGCCGGCGCACCGGGCAATGAAACCGCGCCCGATTCCCTATAAACACAAAGGAAGCACCATCGATGAGGATGGTATTCGCATTACGGGCACTCTCGACTTTATCGAGGCCGTGCAAAGCCACCTAAAAGCATTGCTGGCCTTTGAGGGCATCGGCACTCGGCTAGGGGTGGCGTTCTCCGAAATCACCGACCGCGAAACCGGCGCGCGCATCACCGACCGCTATCGGTGCTCAATTCAGGTACATCAACGCGGCGGCGAAGCTGCCCTATACCATTACGCCCACGCCCCGAACAATGCCGATTGAGGTTTTTACCCGCGAAGAGGCCGAAGAGCTGGTACGCGAAATACGCGCCCTGCAAGTGCGCGTCACCTACACCGAACTGGCAGGCGACCAATGGGTGCCGCCTGCCGTGGCCGCCCGCATTACGGGCCGCTCCGAAAAGACACTCCAGATCGAACGCGACCGCCCCGGCACCCTGCTACGCTACAAGATGCACGGGCGCACCCCGCTCTACTCGCTGCTGAGTTTGCGCGCCTACAACGAAGCGCGCGGCATCGTGCCCACCCTCACCGGCCACCGCTACGCCGAAGCGGTAGCTTAACCCCCACCCCTGCCCCAATGTGCCACCTACTCGAATTGCCCCCGCCCCCGCCGGCTGCCGAATTGCTCCGGTTGGGCTTGCTCGAAATGAGCGCCTGTATGACACGCTACAATCAGATGTCGGCGGCATTGGTCGATTTGGCCGGCTCGCTGCCGCCAACCGACGAAACGTACCTCTTCGCGCAAGCCGGTGCCGATGCCTCGCAGCATTGTTTGCGGCTGCTGATTTTGCTGGGAGTGATGCGTGACAACCTACCAACCGGGCCGGGAAGATGAGGTGCTGCAATAAGTGCCGCACGTGTCTATGGCCTCACATAGATATTAAGCGGGTTCGCTGGGATATAATCCGGGGGCCGTGGGCTATTAGCTACATCTGGTGGGTATGATGCTGGTTAGCTCTTTCTCAAACGCCTACGCTCCGATGGCCGCCCTAACCGCCCCGGACGGCCGCGTACTCGAACGCTTCCATATGCCCATCTGGGCGGGCAACGTCGGGGCCGTCCTAACCAAGATCAAGCGCGGGGGGTGGTCTGAACCCGTGGGCCGCTACCGCGCTACCGGCGACCCCGCCGACAAGCGCGCGCTGCCGGCCTTCACCCCGGCCGGGGTGTTTACGGTGCGCCACCCGGCCCACCTTATCACGCAATCGGGGTTGGTGGGGCTTGACTATGACTTGCCGCCCACCGCCGACGTGGCGGCGGTGCGCGCGGCTGCCGCCGCCCTGCCCACCACGGTGGGCGCGTTTGTCAGCCCCGGCGGGCAGGGCGTAAAGGTGCTGGTACACGTCTCGAAGCTGCTACCCTACGCCGACGCCTACGCCGGGGCGGTGCTCGCTTACGATGCCCACGTGGCCTACGCATCCGACCCTAAATGCAAGGATGTGGCACGGCTGTGCTTTGTGAGCCACGACCCCGACGCCTACATCAACCTACACGCGGCAGCAATGAGTAGCGCCCCGTGGCCCCCTGCGCTATCAACGGCCACGGGGCGCCCCGACCCCGCCGCCGCCGACGTGGAAGCCTTCACGGCGCGCAAGTTTGGGCCGTACGCCGCCGGCAACCGCGCCGCCTTTCTGTTCGCGCTGGCTTGCAACTGCAACAAACGCGGCTGGGACGCCGACCGCGCCGAAGCCACCGTACGCGCCGTGTACGAGCGCGACCCCGTGGGCATACCGCCCGCCGAACCCACGCGGGTGGTGCAAAACGCCTACCGACGCGGCGCCCACGAGCACGGCCGCTACGCCCGCCGCGACGGCCGCCCCTGACTAGGCGCCCGGCCCCTCTTCTCCCTTTTTTGTCTCTTTCTGTATGCACGTTGTAACGCCCACCGGCACGTTGGCGGCGGCCCTGCCCTTGCTCGAATTGGAGCGCAACCGCGACGGCGACCTAAAAAAGGCCGTCCCCAACATTGCCAATATCTACGCCTTTCTGAGTGAGGAGGGCTACGGCGTACACCGCCCCGCCGCCGACGCCGACGTGATAGACATCTACCGCCAACACGGCGCCGCCAAAGTGGTGCAACGGGTGCGCGAATTTGATTTGATGCGCGCCGTCGATAGCCACCTACACGCCACCGCCGATGATGCCTACGGCCTGCCCGGCCCGGCCGCCGTGGAATGGATAAATAAGTTTGGCCGCTACAAGGTGTACAATAAGGCCAATCTGGTCAACCTGCCCGAACTGAAATTGCCCGACCACCGGCACGGGCGCGAATGGGCGCGGTTCTACTACCGCAATGGGTTCGTGGAATTGCGGGCCGGGCAGGCGCCGACCTTCCGGCCGTTGATGGAGTTGGAGGAGCCGATACGCGCCGAACTGCTGTTGCCGCGCGATGTGCGCCTGCTGACGGAAGCCGAAATGAACCCCGAACGCGGGGCGCCCGGTTGGCGCGGGCGGTGCTTTTATACGTTTCTCGAATGTATGTCGGCCGACTTGCAGGACGACGGCAACGCCACCGCCAACATTCCGAAACTAACCTATTTGCGGCAGTTGCTCGGGTTTCTGTTGCACGACCATCGGCGGAAAGGCGACACCGACTATTGCGTGATTCTGTGCGACGACGAAGTGGGCCGAACCGGCAAGGGCCTGCTGATTCAGGCGTTGGAGCTGCTAACGGCCGTCTGTAAGCTCGATTGCAAAAACGACCGCCCCGACTTTTCGCCGCTCGATTTGAGCACCGCCACCCGTATCAAGGTCTATAACGACGTGAAGCGGACGTTTGATTTTACCACCCTCTACAACGAAATCACCGACGGCGGCAGCATCCGGCATATGCACCGCCCCCCGATAGCCGTGCCCTACGGCCAAACGTGGAAGGTGCTGGTTACGTCAAATTTCGTGATTCGGGGTGATACCGATTCCGACCGGGGCCGCCAACGGGTGTTCGATGTGACGCCGTTTTTCCGGGCCGAAAATCGGGTGTCCGACTATTTCGGGCATTCCTTTTTTCAGGATTGGGACGCCGCCGACTGGCTGGTGTTCGATAACATAATGCTCGGGTGCGTGAAGGATTGGTTGGATTGCGGCTACTGGTTGGCCGTCTATGAATCCGACGACTACCGCGAACGCCACCTCGAGAGCGAATACCCTGCCCCCTTCCGGCTCTATCTCGATTCGCTGCCCGCTGGGGAGTACGGCACCGCCGACCTATACGGCGCCTATATGAGCCGCACCGATGTGCGCGAACACCCGCAACTGAAGCTGACGACGCCCATCAAGTTCAGCCACCGAATGACGGCTTACCTCAATGCCCGCAAGCGTACGGTGGTGAAGAACGCACAACGGACGCGCGTCACCATCGGCGCCGCGCCGCCACCAAAGCCGCCCGCCGGCTCCGTGGCCCCGCCCGCATCCGGGGCGCCGCCCGGCGCGCAACTAACGCTGAATGCGGCCCTGCGCGAATCGCTCGACAAGGGGCGCCCGCCGACCGCCGCCGAACCGTTTTGACCTACCGCCCGCCCGGCCTTGCGCTCGGCGGGCGGTTTCGTTTTGGGGTAAACCGTTGCGCGAAGGCGCCCCCGTGGGGAGGGGCGCGGGGAGGGGTCGTAGCAGTTGTAGCAGTTTTTTTCAACTTTCCCCGCTCTACAGTAAAAAGTAGCTGAGATAGTAGCTATGTAACTGATAATCAATAGCGGTTTGCTTTTCGCGCGCGTAAGGGTCGAAAGTTGAAAAAAACTGCTACATCTGCTACGGTGCTCTGTAATGTATTGAATTTCAAAGCGTATGAGCGTAGCAGTTTGCAAAACAAACTGCTACGCAACTGCTACCAACTGCTACGGCGGTAGCAGTTGGGGGGCGCTCCGTAGCAGTTGCGTAGCAGTTGGTGGGGCGCAACTGCTACGCAAAAGCACCCGCAATCGAGCACGAAAAAGCCCCGCTCGGCAGGGTGCCGGGCGGGGCTGAGAGAGGGGCCACTATCCGTGGCGGAATCGGGGTGGTTTGCGAGTGCTTTTCGGGCGCTTTCTGGGTGCTTTTCGAGTGCTACCACCCGCCCAACTTATCCCACGCCTCCAGCACCACCGTGGCGGGTAGGGTCTTGGCGTTGGGGTCGAAGCTGACGCCGGCCCGTTTGAGCCACGACCGCACCGTGGGCCACGTGCGGCCTAACTTATTTGCTAAATCGGCTTTGGTCATACGGCCCAAATCGGGCGCTGGGAGTAGGGTTGCGGTCATCGGCAAGACAAAATAAAGGTTGCCGATATAACCCGTTTGCAGCCGATTAAGTGGCAATGTGGAAAAATAATCTGGCAAAAAGTGGCGAAATGTGGCAGGATGTGAAAAGATGTGCACATCTGGCAAGCACGATAAAGGGGCGCCCCTACCTTCGGGGCCACGAATGTTGAGCTGAGGCAGGCACGGGCGGCCGTCGTTGATGGTCGTTCGTGTGCCCCGCCCCCCGAAGCCCCCCACCCCAATGAATAAATGGTTACTCGGTTTGGTTGGCGCGTTCCTGCTGACGCGGGGCGCTCGGCTGACACAAGCCGTGCTCAATCTCAAAGCCACGGTAGTGGGCGCGAAGGTGTGGGGTTTCAAGGGCCTGACCGAAGTGGAAGTGCGCGTACGAGTGCGCTTTACCAACCTCACCCGCACGGCCGTGGCGTTTCAGGGGGTTGCGCTCAATGTGTTCTACGGCGGGCGTCAAATCGGTACGGCCGTCAAGAACGACACCGTAACCATTGCCGGCGCGGGCACCACCGATATGGAGCTGCCCTTTTACGTGTCGCTGCTATCGGTGGGGCAGTCGCTGTTTGCGGCCCTCACTACCAAAGGCGCGCCGCTCGGCGCAATCCGCTTCACGGGGGTGGTGTACGTGCCGGGCGCGGATGTGCCCGTTGACCAAACGGTAACGCTTACGGGCCTCGGCAAATGACACGGCAAGACCGCTACACCGGGCCGGCCGCGCCCGTCAGCCTCTCGCAAGCGCGCGCGCTGGTAGCACCCCCGGCGGGGCGTATCGAACGCACGTTTGCCGCCGGCCGCACCGACGACATCGTGGCAGAAGTGCGCGCCGTGTTTGCCGTGTCGGGCGGGCAGGTGGGGCGGCTGGCAGCGGCGCTGCAAGGCCGTACCGTGGCCGCCACGCTTCGCAACGTGTTCGCGTTTGTGGGTGGGCAGGTGGGCTACGTGCTCGACCCACGGGGGCAGCAATACATCAAAACCCCGGCGGCCGTCGTGCATTCGGGGTTTGCTGACTGCAAGGGCCTCAGCATCCTGACGGGCGCCCTACTCGGCGCGCTCGGCATTCCGGCGTCGTTTCGGTTCGCGGCCTACGTGCCGGGGCCGTTCACTCACGTGTATGTTGTCGCACACCCGCACGGTTTACCCCCCATCGTGCTCGATACGTGCCTGCCGACCATCGGCGAAGAAAAGGGGGCTCACGAATTTACCGACTATCCGATGACGGAAATTTTCCGCGTATCGGGCCACGGCGCCGACCCCGACGCCGACCCCGCCCCGCTCGGCCTGCACGGCCTCGAAAGCGAAGAGGAATTTGAGTTGAAGCTTCACCGGCAAGGGCTGCAACTCGAACGCCACGCCGTGGCCGCTATTGCAGGCATCGGCGCAATCGGCGCCCTGGACGAGGCCGTAGCCGACTACGACCGCGCAATAGCCTCCGTTAACAACCCCGACGAGCTGGAACGCATCGGCGCGGCCGTACACGCGCGGTGGGTTAAACAACGCGCCGCCACCCGCGCCACCTACGGCCGGGGCCAACTGTTCCGCCGTGGCGGGCGCCTATGGGCCGGCGACCCCGACGAGCTGGCCGGCATCGGCTACGACCCCGCCACCGACGAGGTGGGCGACATTGGCCGCCGCAAAAACAAGGCAGCCCGCAAAGCCGCTCGCAAGGCCCGCAAAGCCACCCGCAAGGCGCGGCGCGGCAAGCTCTTCAAACGCATTGCCAACAAGGTAAAGAGCGTAGCCAAAAAGGGCCTCAACACCGCCAAACGGGTAGCCCGCAAGGGCTTGAACGTGGCGAAGAAAGCAGGCAAGTTTGCGCTCAAAGCCCTCACGGCGCCGCAACGCTTGTTGGTGAAAGGCATTGCCGAAGTGGCGCTACCGAAGGCCGCGCCGTTTTTTCTCTATCTGTTCGTCCGCAACGAACGCACGTTGGCCGGGCTGCCACCGAAGGTGCTCCGCAAGCGCCGCAAGGCCGAACGGATTGCCAAGTTTATGACGCGCGTCATCGGGATGAAGGAGGAACACTTCCTAAAAATCGTCCGAAACGGCATCATCCGCAAGTACAAGGCGACCCCCGAACAAGTGTTGGCGAAGCTGGTAACGGGGCCGATTTCGGGCGTTGGCGACGTGTGCGGCGGCGGTCTGTATGGCATCGGCGAACCCGTCTCCATCATTATGACACTGCTGCCGATTATTCAGAAAATCGCGGCGCTGTTTAAGCAAAAGACCGCCGACGACGAACTACCGGCCGAAGGCGACGAACCGGACTTGGAAGCCGACTTCGGCCCCACTGACACCAAAGCCCGCCGGATGGTGCGCGCCGAAATGGAAACGCAACCCGTGACCTACCGGGGCGAAGAACCCGCCGACGCCGCCGACCACGCCGCCGAAGAGGCCGAACAAAACGACGTGCTACGGCAAGTGGAAGCGGAACCGCAATCTACCCCGGCCGACGCCGACTTGCCCGAATCGGAGGCGGAAGCGGCCGAAGAGGCAGAAAATTTTAACCGGCCCGCCGCCCGCCGGGGCGCGGCGGGCAAGTCTGCCGCCGATTCCGGCGACGGCGACGGCGAAGACCCCGCCACGAGCACATCGGGTGGCATTAGCCCGATGGTGTTGGCCGCCGCTGCAGGCGGCCTGTTGCTCGCCCTGAAATAGTTTTTTCACCGTTCAATTTTTCAACCCAATGGCAGCCAAAAAAAGCAAGGCCACGCGCTTGAAACAACAAGCCGCGAAGCTCGAAAAGCAAGTCAAAAGCAAGCGCGAAATCAAGGCGCTCGAATCGAAGGTCAACGGCCTCAAAAAGCAACTCGGCAAGTAATTCGGTAAGTAATCCGCCGACACAATGCAAAAAATCAATTTCAAGCAAGCAATGCCCAAAGTGGCCGGGCTTGCGGCCGGCTCGCTAGGGGCCGGCGCCGTGCTGGGGGCGCTCGACAAGGGCACACTCGGCAACCCTGTGAAGGGCGCTATTTTGCTCGGGCTGGGCCTGTTCCTGCCGGGCCTGATGGGCGCGAAGTCTCCGATGATGCAAGGCGTAGGCGATGCCTTCATCGTGAAGGGCGCCGACGTGCTTATCAAAGAAAGCCCGTTGGCGTCATACGTCCGGGGCATCGATGACGAGTACGGCGTGTCTGGCTACGAAACGCTCGACGACGTGCCCGTGGCCGGCATTACCGCCACGCCCGCCAACGCCGCAATGGCGGGCGCCGACAATATGGCGTAGCCCACCGCATCATCATTTCATCGATTTTAACGCACCACACCAATGCGTAACAACCCCCAAACCGCGCAAGCCCTGCGCGAAAAAATCGAGCTGGCAAAACGCTGGTTCCCCAACGGCGCCCCGCGCCCCGGCGTGTTGCGGCAAGAAATTGCCGTCAGCAACACCACGAACCAATACGTTTTCGACTTCAACGAAAATGTGGCAGGTGGTGCCACCGAAAGCAAGTTGGCAATCACGGACGCCTTTTTCGTGACGCATATCGGCTTCCACCTGCTGGTCGAAGACCAACGCAAACCCGGTTCGGGCCAACTGCTGACCTATCCCAACGAAGCCGCGTTGGCTGCCGCCTACGGCATCACGCTGCCCAACGCCGTGCCCGCAGCCGACGACCTCGAATCGTTCTACGCCGGCCGGTTGGCGCTGAAAGTAGATGACCAAATCGAGTTCGATCGGTGGTCGATGCGCGCCCACCGCTTCGTCGGCGAAGTGCAACAGTCGGCTATCAACGCCCGCAACGCCCAAACCTACTTCGATGGGTTGGTGGCAATTGAGCCGAACCCGGTGCTGAACGGTGCCCGCCGCAACCAATTCACGCTGTCGGTGCCGAACTACAACGGCGTAGCGCCGACGTGGGCCGCCACCGATGCCAACATCAAGGTAAAGGCGGCGCTCTCGCTGCACGGCCTGCACGTACCGGGCGGCGCCAACCTCTACAAAAAGGCGTAACCGATGCCGTACACCACAAGCCAAGTGTTGAACGCTATCGGCACCCTGACGGGGCCAAGCGTACTCGGCGCGATGGTAACGCGGCTGCACCGCAACCCCGCGTACCGCCCCGTGTGGGCGGTACTGCGGACGGGCCGCCCGGCGTCTGCCGACGTTCGGGCGGCCGTCACGGCGGCGACGGCCGGCGACGCTAGTGCCACCCGCACCGCGCTACTGTATGTGCTCGATATGAACGCCGCCGAAGCGGCCCAATTGTCTCGCACTTTGTTTCGGACGCCCGGCGGGCGGGCGTATCTTCTACGAATCAACGGCCGGGGTTCAACCGGCGACCTAACCGGCGGCGGCGCTTAAACCGATGCGGAAATCAACGAACATCAACCACAAGGTGGGGGTAAGCCAACTGCAACTGTTCGGCAACCAACCTGTTCTGAAAGGCAGCCGCATTACGGGCATTTTGGTAATGCCGCCCGGCGCCGATAGCGCCGACGGCACCCCCGGCTACGTCGGCGATTTGGGTTCCGTGTACTTGCAGCTTACCAACGCTGCCAACGCGGCCGTACACGAAGGCATCTCGCTGAAAGAGTTGCAGCGGGCGCCCAACGGCGGGCACACTTTCGATTTGGGAGACCTCTCCGAAGTGGACTGGAACAAGTCGGGGCTGTTTTTCGCCAACGGCGCCGAACTAGCCGCCGGCAACGGCAAGGGCATCACCCTGACGGCGTTCTACGCACCCCGCTAACCCCCCGCGACCGATGACACTCGAAAATGCTCTATCGACGCTGAAAGAGGCGCACACTAGATTTTTCGTGATTGAAGGGGCCGACAAGTTCCGCCTCTCGCACGAACCCGAAGAGGATGCGGCAGCGACAGAAGCGGCGGCGACAGAGCAATTTGAGAAGCTGTACGCCCGGCTGTTGCCGGGCACGTACCGCGTCACGTTTCGTGAAAAGCGCACCGCCCGCACCAACGCCGATGCCTTCCGGTTCACGGTTGGCGCCGACGTGGCGGGCGGTGCGCCCACGGTGGCGGGCTTCAATCCGCTGGGGGCGTTCGCCGACCCGGCCGTGCAAGCACTACGCGACACGGTGTACGAAATGAGATTGAGGGAGGCGCTCCGTGACCAAGCGGACGCACACCGCCGGGAGCTGGAGAAGGTGGCGGGTGGGGGTGATTTCAATCTCGATAGAGTGGCCGGCCTGATAGGCAAGGCCACTGAGATGTTTAACGCCGCCGCGCGGGTGCAAGGCGCCCGCCCGGCGCTGCCCGCGCCGCCGCGTGTAGCGGCCCCGGCACCCGTGCCCACCGCGCCGCCCCTGGCCTACGAAAACGACGAAACCGCCCGCTTTGCCGCCGCATCCGAAACGTTGGCATCGGCACTCGGCGGCGAACAACAATTTTTAGCGGCAATGGAAAAGTTGGCGGGCGTAGCCCAACGCGACCCCGGCCAAATCGCTACCGCACTATCTTTTTTAGGGTAATGGCTTACAAGCTCGACACTATTTCGACAAACAAGGGCGTACCGTATTGGCCGCTCGGCACCAACGTGCGGGCGCGCCGCTTGAAGGGTAACGCGCCTGATATGTCGGCCGCCGGGGTGATGGGGGTAGTGTCGTCACCCGAAAGAATGGGCGTAGGTACCGGCCGCGTTCTGGTTAGCTCCGACAAACTGCATTGGTACGAACTCGAGACACCCTTCGGCAAGGGGTTCGTCCGTAACGACCTGCTGACGCCCACTGCGCCCACCGCCACCGTGCGAACCGGCGACGGGCAGGGGTTGGTGCTGAATATGTTGCGGCGCGACAACCGTATCTGCCGCGAACTGCTGTATCAAGACGCCCTTATGCGGCGATTGTCGGCGCAAGGGGCTTCGGTTGCAAATGCCCACGTGGCGACGCACAAGGCGCTACGCAAACGGTTTGTAGAACGCCGTACGAAGCTGCTGAATGACACGCGCATAAAAGCCGCCGTGGCTCCCGAACCGGGCTTTGAGGCGCTGACGGCCCGCGCCAACGCGGGTGTGGCGGGCATCGGTATCGCACCGCTGGTGTGGGGCGCCGTGGCGCTCGGCATCGTGCTAGTGGCTGGCATCACGTATTACGCGGTGTATCAAACCTATCACACCGACGCGAAGGCTACGGAACTGGATTTGAAAGAGACCCGCGCCCTGACGGCCGTGCTCGAGAACGTCTCGGCGCCCGCCCGCAAGGCCGTGCTCGCTGAGGTGCAAGCCCAAATGACAAAGGCTTACGGCGAAGGTTACACGAAGGCCGCCACCGAAGCCGACGCCGGTTTTTTCGGCGGCGTGAAAGACTTGCTGAAGTGGGGCGGGTTGTTGTGGGCTGCCACTAAATTTCTGGGGTAGCCGTGGCAAATTGGCGCAACATTATCCCGTTCATCCGCAAGGCGGAAGGCGGGTTAAGCAAACACTCTAAGGATTCGGCCGCGAAAAACCCCGTGCCGGATGGGTCGGGGTACCATACCAACAAAGGTATTACGTGGGGCACCTTCACGGGCCTTGCCGCTCGATTGGGCTACACCCCAACCCCGGCGCTATTCTACCAAATGCCCGATTGGGTGTGGGAGAAAATTTGGAAGGCGGGGTTTTGGGATGCTGTGAAAGGCGACCGCATCACGTCGCAAGGCGTAGCCGACATCCTTGCCGATTTCGCTTGGGGAGCAGGCCCCGGCCGCGCTATCCGAGTTGTGCAAAAGGTTGTCGGCGTACCTGTCGACGGGCGGCTAGGCCCGCAAACGTTGGCAGCAATCAACCGGCGCGGGTCGGGGCTAATCGAGCCGCTGGCAGCCGCAAAAAAGGCGTTCTATCTCAGCTTGCAGTCGGCCGCCACCTTCGGTGCCGGTTGGTCGAAGCGGCTGGATGAATTGGAGGCAATCGCAAAAAAGGAGTTGCCGGCGGTGGCGGCCTAGTGCTGTTGCTTGCCGGCGGATGGTGGCTACTTAAACGCACAAAATAATGTTTTCTCTGCAAGGAACTGAACTTCGGTATTTAGCCACAATTGGCGACAGTATATTTTTTTCTTTTTACTCGGGCGGGCGCATTCAGGGTATTTTATTCCCGATTGCCACTTTTTCACTTGAAAACACGGATTCTGGCAGCAGTATCGACTTTTTACGAGGTTCCGATATTGTTGCTCGCGTGACGTTTGATGAATCGCAGCCCAACGGCAACCTAGAACCGCTTGCGGGCAGAACATCCGGCGGCGAAGCATTTATGCGCCCTGCCGAAGACGAACCGGGCGTTTATCGACCCGACCCCCGTTTGTTCTTTTACTATTTGTTGGAAAAGGATGAGGCAGTTAAAGTAAACTTGCTGCTTATCGAGCGCCATTTTGTCGGCGGCGGCAAGCTCCGCATCACACACGAAGAGGTGCGCCAAGCTGGTTCGGTGCGGCTCGATTGCTACGCCGCCCGCTTCATCAACGCCGGCACGACAACAGTAATGGTTGGGCGTGTGCCGCTCGAAAACAACGAAGAGTACAAGATTGACGGCACCCCCGGCGCCGAAAACGATACGACGTTTCAAGTCGTGTTCGACGACAGCACAACGGGCACGGCAATCACTAAAAAAGCCACGGGCGCGCAAGCCGTCCGCATTCTCGGCAATGAATCAAGCTAACCTTTCCCCCACTACGGCTACCTGGCTGCCGTGGTGGGTTGAACCCTTCCGCCGGGGCTTTTTGGCCGGCTTGGGCCACGTTTCAACTGTCTTTCATCGATGGCTACACTTGTAATCGAATGCGTCGCAAATTTCGCCTTCCTGCACTATCTCGGCTTAAAAGCACCGGCCCGCGCGCTCTCCGTAATTTGGGCGGCGCTCTTACCGGCCTTGCGACCATCCTAGCGCAACCGGGGTTGCACGTTGACCCCTTCCACGCGGCCGTCGTCGGCGCGGTAGGTGTCGGGCTGGGAGTGGTGGGCAAGTGGCTCGAAGGCCACTACGCCGACACCGCCACCACGCCCACCCCATCGACGGTGCCGGCGGTAGTATTGTGGCTGCCGATGGTGGCAATGCTGGCAACGGCCTGCACTACCCGCGAACCCGAACCCGTGGCGCCCGCCGCGTTCCACACGCCCGGCAAGCCGCCGCGCGTTGTTCGGCGCTCCGTAACCGACAACCGGCCGATGCATCACTACCTTCGCCGGCAGCGGGCCAACCACCGCAAGCCCAAAAATTGGCACTAGGTTACGGTAGTGTTGTTGCAACCATCACAAACAAGCCCGTTGGCGCAAGCTGGCGGGCTTTTCGTTATTACGACTATTTCGTGGACGAAAAAGTCAACTACTTCCAGTTCGCCAACGAGTACAGAGTGTACAACCCCGGCGGCGAGCAAATCGGCGCCGTGACGCAGCGCGTGAGCGGCTGGCACAAGTTTCTGCGGCTGCTGATTAACAAGAAGATGCTGCCGTTCACGCTCGGCATCACGGCTCCTACGGGCGAGACAATTCTTGAAATTCAGCGCGGCTGGACGTTCTGGCTCAGCAAAATCGCCATCACCGACCCCACCGGCGCCCCCATCGGCTCGATTCGGCAAAAATTCGCCTTCCTCAAACCTTCCTTCCACATCCTCGACGGCGAAGAACAGCTCGTGGCCCACATCAGCGGCGACTGGAAGGCGTGGAATTTCGCCATCACCGACGCGGAGGGCGCCCAGCTCGGCACCATCACCAAAAAGTGGAACGGCATCGTGAAGGAAGCCCTCACCTCAGCCGACAAGTACATCGTGTCGGTGGACCCCGCCCTGCGCGAAAACACGCGGAAGGTGGCGATTCTGGCCGCCGCCATCACCATCGATATGGTGCTGAAGGAGAGCAAGTAAGCGTAACGCGGAGCTACAGCTCCGGCGTCATATTAGAGCGGATTCAGGGTCAGTGGACGGGGTAGAGACGCATCCTTGCGTCTCCGCTGCCTGGCGCCGCTGCTTGGCCTAACCGCCGGAGACGCAACGATGCGTCTCTACGTTGATGTAAACTAGATCCGAAAACCGCTGTAGTTGAATGCAGAGCTGTAGCTCCGCGTTACGTTTTTTTTTCACGACGGAGCTGTAGCTCCGCGTTACGTTTTTTTATGACGAAAAACTGGTTTATCACCGGCGCCTCCACGGGCTTCGGGAAAGAGTTGGCCGACCTCTGCCTCCGCGAAGGCGACGGCGTAGTAGCCACCTTCCGCAAGGCGGAACAGGCTGAAGTATTCACGGCGCAGGCCAACGGGCGCGGCCTGGGCGTGGTGGCCGATGTCACCAGCGAAGCGCAGGTACAACAGGCCGTAGCCGACGGGCTGGCCGCCGTCGGCCACTTCGATGTGGTAGTGAACAACGCCGGCTACGGCTCGCTGGGCGCCGTGGAAGCCATCGGCGACGACGAAGTGCGCCGGCAGTTCGATGTGAACGTGTTCGGCCCACTGCGCGTGCTGCGGGCGGTGCTACCGTCGATGCGGGCGCGGCGGAGCGGCCATATCCTCAACATCACCTCTATTGGCGGGTTGCAGGGAATGCCGGCAGCGGGCATCTACAACGGCTCCAAGTTCGCGCTCGAAGGCATCGGCATTTCGCTGGCGCGGCAGCTCGAGCCGCTCGGCATCCGCGTGACGAACATCGAGCCGGGCCCGTTTCGCACGGAGTGGGCCGGGCCGTCGGCGACGCACACGCGTTCGGGTGAGGCCGATTATGCCCACATCGACAAAAACGTTGATGAAATAGAAGTCTACTCCGGCACACAGGTCGGCGACCCCGTGCGCGCCGCCCGCGCGATGTTTGACGTGGTGCGCCTCGAGAAGCCGCCCATCCACTTGCCCCTCGGCGCTATGGCTTACCGCGTAGCCCGTGCCAAGTACAAGGCCACGCTCGACGAGTTCGATGCGTTCGAGTATCTGGGGCTGCCGACGGATTTTCCGGCAGAGAAGTAGCAACATCCGCTCGCCCGGAGCTTCAGCTCCGGGCGAGCGGCCTATGAAAGCTGAGTTTTCAAATTAAGAGCCTATCCGAAAAGTCGCTTCTGTGCTGTAGTGCGGACTTTAGTCCGCAGTTGCGGGCGTTTAACTGCGGACTAAAGTCGGCAGTATCTAGGTGCTAGTGCATCAATTCAGGGCGGTACCTTGCCGCTATGTC
>ERZ1066122.994-NODE-994-length-25535-cov-28.779867_pt1 | contig 25535 bp, 23 predicted proteins | sample MGYA00382769_ERZ1066122 | MGnify/ENA primary metagenome ERZ1066122 (study PRJEB33369, sample SAMEA5778352) | biofilm metagenome | biome: Industrial cooling water; feature: Water cooling tower basin; material: Biofilm | place: United Arab Emirates | collected... | reverse complement strand
ACGACGACCGCCTCGCCCTCGAGCGGCGCGCCGACGAGGTCTGGCGCCTCCTCGGCCGCGACGAGCGGCGCGTCGGCGCGTCGATGCGCCTCGCCGCGGTGCGCACGTACAACCGCGTCGAGGGGTGGCCGATCGAGCTCGGGCCCCGGCTGCGCTGGCGCGCCGGCTGGGGGACGCTCGGCGCCGACGCCTTCGTCGTGCTGCGCACCGGCGACCGGCTGCGGCTCGACGGCGAGCACGTCGGCCACGACGCGCGCGTCGAGGCGCGGCTCGGCCGTCGCGAGGCGGTGCGCGTCGGCGTGCGCGCCTACGACGTCGTCGTGCCGGTCGAGGCGTGGCAGCTCTCGGCCGTCGAGAGCGGGCTCGCGAGCTTCCTCTTCCGCAGCGACTACCGCGACCACTACGACCGCCACGGCGTCGCGCTCGAGGGGGCGTGGAGCGACCTGCGCGCGTGGCGCATCGGCGGCGCGCTGCGGCGCGAGGACTGGCGCCCGCGCCGCACGCTCGCGCCGCTCTCGCTCTTCCGCAGCGACGAGCCGTGGCGCCCCAACCCGCAGTTCGACGCCGGCGAGTGGACGATCGGGACGGTGGGCGTCTCGTACGACACGCGCACCGACCCGCTCCGCCCGCGCACCGGGTGGTGGCTGCAGGGGAGCTACGAGCTGGGCGACGGCCGGCAGGAGACGCTCGCCTCCGACGCCGGCCCCGGGCTCCTGCCGGCGACGGGCGACGCGCTCGCCGTGCGCTACGGCCGCGTCGAGTTCGACCTGCGCCGCTACACGCGCCTCTCGCCGTCGTCGCAGCTCAACGCACGGCTCTTCGCCGCCGGGTGGGTGCACGGCGACCCGCTGCCGCTGCAGCGCCGGCTCAGTCTCTCGGGGCCGGGGGCGCTCTCGGCGTTCGACTTCCGCACCCCGGTGACCACCCCCGATCGGCTGCACTGCCTCCCCGACGTCGCGATCCCGGGGGCGCCGGCGCTCTGCGACCGCGCGCTCCTGCTCTCGGTCGACTACCGCCGCGACATCCGCTGGCTCGTCGACCTGCTCGACGCGCCGCGCTTCGTGCGCACCGACCGCTCGGGGGCGGCCGGCTGGGTCGCGTTCGTCGACGCGGGGCGCGGCTGGCTCGCGAACCCGCGCGTGCCGCGCCCCGCCACCGACGACGGGCCGAGCGGGCTGCGCGCCTTCCACGCGTCGGCGGGGCTCGGGCTCGAGCTGTACCAGGGGGGCGTGTACGTGGCGAAGGCGTTCGGCGCGCAGTCGGCGGGGGTCAACGTCTTCCTGCGGCTGGTGCGGCGGTTCTAGTGGCGTCGGTCGCCGCGATCCGTCGCACGGGGCGCCGCCTCGCGCTCGCCCTCGCGCTCGCCGCGCGGGTGGGCGGGGCGCAGGGCGACGCGCGCCTCGACCTCGTCCTCCCGGCGCGCCCGGCGAGCGAGGGGCCGCTCGTGACGACGACGCGCGTCCTCGCCGATGCGGGGGTGCGCGAGCTGCTGCGCGCGGGCTTCCCGGCGCGGCTCCACTTCCGCTGCGAGCTCTGGCGCGACGACCGCTTCAACAACGTGCGCGACGCGGCGGTCGAGTGGGACCTCGTGGTGAAGTGGGATCCGCTCGACCGGAAGTTCGACACCTACCGCGTGGTGGGCGACCGCGCGACGCGCACCGGTCGCTTCGACGCGGCGGGCGAGATGGAGGCGTTCGTCGACCGCCCCTACCGCATGCCGGTGCCGCCGATGCGGCGCGGGCAGCGCTACTACTACGAGGCGTCGGTGGACATCGAGGTGCTGAGCGTGCGCGAGCTCGACGAGGTCGAGCGCTGGCTGCGCGGCGGGGGCGACCGCACCGCGGGGGGGACGGTGGGGCGCACCGTGCGCGGCCTCTTCGCGCGCCTCCTCGGGGGCGAGCGCCGGAGCTACCAGGCGCGCTCGCCCCGCTTCCGCGTGGAGTGAGCGCCCCGCCTCAGGCCGAGGCGGGGGGCGCGGGGGCGGCGTGCGTCTCGATGCGCCGGAGCTCGGCGAGCATCGACTCGCCGTAGAAGGTGCGGATGTACTTCGACTGCTTGGGCGTCAGCCGGCGCACGGCCCACGAGAGGTGGACGAAGTGCGGCTCGGTGGGGACGGTCATCGGGTGCATGCCGATCTCGTGCGGCATGCGGTTCGCCTTGCGCGTGTTGCAGGGGCCGCAGGCGGTGACGACGTTGTTCCACTCGTTGAGCCCCCCGCGCGACATCGGGATCAGGTGGTCGCGGGTGAGCTGCTCGCGCGGCTTGAGCTCGCCCTGCGTGCGACCGCAGTACTGGCAGCGGTAGCCGTCGCGGGCGAAGAGGAAGGTGTTGGTCACCTGCCGGCGGAAGCGGCGCGGGACGTGGATGAACTTCGTGAGGCGGATCACCTGCGGGCGCGGGAAGGCCAGCTTCTCCGAGCGCACGACCGCGCCGTCGTCGGCCTCCACGATCTCCGCCTTGCCGTCGAGCAGGAGCCGCACCGCCCGGCGCATCGGCACGAGCGTGAGCGGTTCGTACGAGGCGTTCAGGGCGAGGCAGCCGACGGTCACGTGCCGTTCCTCCGCGCTGGAAGTGAAGCGCCTCCCGCACCGGGACGGTGACGGGAGGCGGGGACGGACGGGGACGCCGACGGCCGGGCGTGCGGCTGGCACCCGCTGCGCGGATGCCCGTCGCGGGCGCCGCGCATCGCGCGCGGGCGGCTCGCCGGCCGGGACGTCACCGCCCCGCTCCCACGGGCGCGCCCACCGGCGTGAGCCACCCGTGCCGATCCTCGAGCCGTCCGGTGGCGATCCCCAGGTACTCCTGCTGGATCGCCCGCGTCACGGGCCCGGGCTTGGCCGCGCCGACCGGGATCCGGTCGACGCTGCGGATCGGCGTGATCTCCGCGGCCGTGCCGGTGAAGAACGCCTCGTCCGCGATGTACAGGAACTCGCGCGGCACCGCCTGCTCGCGCACCTCGTAGCCGAGGTCGCGCGCGAGCGTCATGACGCTGTCGCGCGTGATCCCGCCGAGGATCGACGCCGCCAGCGGCGCCGTGTAGAGCACGTCGTCGCGGATGACGAAGAGGTTCTCGCCCGACCCCTCGGCGACGAGCCCCGCCTGGTCGAGCATGATCCCCTCGACGTAGCCGTCGAGCCGCGACTGCACCTTGGACAGCTGCGAGTTCAGGTAGTTCCCCCCCGCCTTCGCGAGGGTGGGGAAGGTCCCCGGCGTCGCGCGCCGCCAGCTCGAGACGTTCACGTCCACGCCCGCCTCGAGCGCCTCGTGGCCGAGGTAGGCGCCCCAGTTCCACGCGATCACGAAGGTCTCGAGCGCCTCGGGGGCCGAAGGAGGCAAGATCCCCATCTGCTCGCCGGTGCGGATGACGAGCGGCCGCAGGTAGCAGGCCGAGAGCCCGTTGCCGGTGACCGTGTCGACCATCGCCTGCACCAGCTCGTCGACCGACCAGCGGAGCGGCATGCGGTAGATCTTCGCGCTGTCGACGAGGCGCCGCATGTGCTCGCGGGCGCGGAAGATCGCGCCGCCGGCCGGCGTCTCGTAGCAGCGCACCCCCTCGAAGACCGACGAGCCGTAGTGCACCACGTGGCTCATGACGTGGATCGTCGCGTCGGCCCACTCGACGAGGCGGCCGTCGCGCCAGATGCGGTCGGTGCGTCCGTCGAGCTGGGGCGGCGTGGTCATGGCGGGCGGGGTGCGGGGCGGGAGTGACGCCGGAATCTAGCGCACGGCCCGCGCCGTCGCGGGGGCGCCGCCGGGTCGCGGCGCGCCGGAGGCCCGCCCTCGCCTCCCGTCAGGCCGCCGGGGTGCGCGTCGCGCGCTCCTCGACGAGGCGCTGGCCGAGGCGCACGACGCGGGCGATGTCCTCCTCGAGGCGGGGCGCCTCGCGGTGCCGCCCCTCGAGCCAGAGGACGCGCCCGGCGACCATCGTCATCCGCGCGTCGCGCCCGGCGACGCCGTGGACCAGCGCGTCGTGGACGTCGCGGAGCGGGGTCGCCCCCCAGCCGTCGAGGGGGAAGCACGCGAGGTCGGCGGCGAGCCCCGGGGCGATCGTCCCGGCCTGGTCGTGCACGCCGATCGCCTGGGCGCCGCGCATCGTGCAGAGCTCGACCGCGCGGTGCGCCGTGAGCGCCGACGGCGACCGCTCGCGTGCGCAGGCCATGAGCACGGCGAGCCGCGCCTCGTCGAGGACGTCCATCCGGTTGTTCGACGCCACCGAGTCGGTGCCGATGCCGATCGTCAGCTGCCCCTCGGTCCACAGCCGGTAGGGAGCGGCGCCGTGGCCGAAGCGCGCGTTCGACGCCGGGCAGTGCGCGATCGTGCAGCCGTGGCGCTTGAGCACCTGGACGTCGTCGTCGCCGACCTGCACGGCGTGGATGACGAGCGGCTTGAGGCGGAGGATCCACGCCTCCTCGAGGAGGCGCACCGGCGAGTAGGCGCGGTTGTCGGCGGGGTCGAGGCGGCGCTCGCGCCACATGTCGGCGAAGCGCCCCTCGCCCTCGGAGACGAAGCGCACCTCGTCGGCCGACTCGGCGAGGTGCACGGCGACGGGGAGCTTCTCGTTGTTGGCGAAGAGCCCGATCGCCTTGTAGAGCGCGCGGTTGACGCTGTACGGCGCGTGCGGCGAGACGCCGATCCGCTGCATCGCCGTGGCGCGCCCGCGCAGCTCCTGCACCTGCTGGCGGAGCTTGCGCATCGCCGGCTCGAGGGTGGTGAAGGGATCCGGGTCGGGGCCGAACGACTCCTGGTAGACGATCCCGCGGACCTGCATGTCGCGGAGCGCCTCGAGCACCGACGGCCCCATGCTCGCCGTGTCGGCGTAGCTCGTGATCCCCTTGGCGAGCCCCTCGGCGATCCCGGCGCGGGCGCAGGCGCGCACGTCGCCCGAGCGCGTGAAGACGGCGTTGCGGAGCCGCGTGAGGGTGCGGATCCAGTCGTGGAAGCCGAGCCCCTCGAGCGCGTGGCGGAAGGCGGTGAGCTCGAGGTGGGAGTGCGCGTTGACGAGCCCCGGGAGGAGCACCGCGTCACCGAGGTCGACGACCGGGGTGTGCGGGAGGTCGTGCCGCGAGCCGACGAAGGTGATGCGGCCGTCGCGCACGGTGACGCAGCCGTTGTCGATCGGTCGCGCGCCGACGGGGAGGACCCACGACGCGCGGTAGGTGACGGGGGGCGACGACTCGCCCGGCTCCAGCGGGGCGGGACTCGAGGGGATCATGGCGGACGGCGTGCGGCCCGTCGGCGCCGCGCGATCAGGCGATCACGGGAGCCGGAACGGGTTGACGGTGTCGGCGGCGGGGCGGCGGCGCCCCGGCGCGCCCGGGTACCCGGTGCCGGGGACGGGGCCGCCGACGAGGGAATCGGGAGGGACGCCCCCCGGGAGCGAGCCGTCGCACTCGGCGACCGGCTCGGTCCCGGCGACGAAGTAGTCGACGTAGACGCGCTCCGGCGGGCAGGACGGCCCCGCACGGAGCCCCGTGACGCGATCGACGGGGACGGCGAGGAGCGAGGCGGGGCGTCCCCAGTCGCCGGGGATGCCGCGGCGGCGGACCGCCTCGCTCATGAAGGCGGTCCACGCCGGCGCGGCGAGGTCGCCGCCCTGCGCGTTCCCCTTGATCGTGCGCGGGCGGTCGAAGCCGATCCAGACGCCCGCGACGAGGTCGCGCGTGTAGCCGATGAACCAGACGTCGGCGCCGTCGTTGGTGGTGCCGGTCTTCCCCGCCGCGGGGGCGCGGAAGCCCGCCCCCCACACCGCGCGGTAGGCGGTGCCGCGGCGCACGACGTCCTTGAGCATGTCGGTGACGAGCCACGCCTCGGCCGGCGCGAGCACCGCGGTGCGCGCGGGCTGGGGCGTCCAGAGCACGTTCCCCTTCGCGTCCTCGACGCGCACGATGCCGGTCGGCTTCGCGCGGACGCCGTTGGCGGCGAAGGCGGTGTAGGCGGCGATCATCTCGAGCGGGTAGACGTCGGCCGCGCCGATGTGGAGCGACGGGTACGGCGGCAACGTCGTGCTGATGCCGAGGCGCTGCGCGAGCGACATGACGTTGCGCTCGCCGAGCGACATGCCGAGGCGCACCGTCGCCTGGTTGCGGCTCAGGTAGAGCGCGCGCCGGAGCGGCATGTAGCCCATCGAGCGGCCGTCGTAGTTCTGCGGCGACCAGGTGCTCCCGTTGGCCTGCTCCACCGAGAGCGGCGCGTCGAGGAGCGACTCGGTGGCGGTGTGCCCCTCCTGGATCGCCTCGGCGAAGACGATCGGCTTGAAGGTCGAGCCGGGCTGGCGGAGCGCCTGCGTCGCGCGGTTGAACTTCGAGTCGTCGTGGTCGCGCCCGCCCACCATCGCGCGGACGCCGCCGGTGACCGGGTCGAGGGCGACGAAGGCGCCCTGCAGGTAGGGGGTGATCCCCGCCGCCGCCGAGACGCCGTCGTCGCCGGCGGTGACGTACTGCTCGTAGCTGCGGTGCTTGTAGGGGCCGAACTTCCCCCCCTCGATCGCCGCGAGCTGCTGCTCCAGCGCGCGCTCGGCGGCGAGCTGGAGGTCGATGTCGAGCGTGGTGTAGACGCGCAGCCCCTGCTCGTAGAGCTGGCGGCCGAACTGCTCGTCGAGCTGGCGGCGCACCCACTCGACGAAGTAGGGGGCGACGTCGCCCGCCTCGCCGCGCTGCGCGAGCTGGAGCGGGAAGGCGCGCGCGAGCGAGGCGTCGGCGTCGCCGACGCGCCCGTCGCGCCGCAGGAGCTCGATGACGACGTTGCGCCGCTGGATGGCGCGGTCGGGGTTGCGGCGCGGGTTGTAGCGCTCGGGGGCCTTGGGGAGCGCGGCGAGGAGCGCCGCCTCGGGAAGGCCCAGGTCGCGCACCGACTTGCCGAAGTAGCGCTGGCTCGCGCTCTCGACGCCGAAGGCGCCGTTGCCGAAGTAGATCTGGTTGAGGTAGAGCTCGAGGATCTGGTCCTTGTCGTAGCGACGCTCGATGTCGAGGGCGACCTTGGCCTCGCGCAGCTTGCGGACGATCGACTTCTCGCGCGTCAGCCGCTCGGGGAAGATGTTCCGCGCGAGCTGCATGGTGATCGTGCTGAAGCCCTGCGCGAAGCCGCCGCGCACCACGTTGGCGGCGACCGAGCCGAAGATGCGGACGAAGTCGATCCCCGGGTGCGCGTAGAAGCGCTTGTCCTCGGTCGTGATGAACGCCTGCCGCACGATCGGCGGGATGTCGGCGAGGCGGGTGACGGTGCGGCGCTCGAGCCCCAGCTCGGCGACGAAGCGGCCGTCGATGGCGTAGAGGCGCGACGTCTGGCGCGGGACGTAGCCGTCGAGCGCGGCGGCCTGCGGGCACTGCCCGTTGGCGCAGACGAGCAACCACCCGGCCAGCAGCGCCCCGGTGCCGAACGCGGCGCCGGCGGTGGCGAGGAGGAGGAGCGGGCGCACCAGCCGGTGCGAGGCGAGGCGCGCGAGGCGCGAAGGGGAAGCGGCCACGCCGCAAGCTAGCGCGGGCCGCGCGCGTGGTGCCAACCGGTTGCGACCGTGCGAGTTGCGCTGACGCCGCGCTGACGCGGCGGCACGATCTTCGTGCCTTCGTGCACCGGCGAACGGCGTGACGCGGGTCGCACGTTCGTCGCGCGCGGCGGGGCGCGACCGGCCGGGGCGTTAGCTTCGTCGCCATGTCCGGCACCCCGACCGCCTTCCTCGACGAGCTCGCGTGGCGCGGGCTCCTCTTCCAGCAGACCGACGGCGCCGCCACCCACCTCGCCCGCGGCCCCGTGCGCGGCTACTGCGGCTTCGACCCGACCGCCGACTCGCTCCACGCCGGGAACCTCGTGGCGATCATGGGGCTCGTGCACCTGCAGCGCGCCGGGCACCGGCCGGTGGCGCTCGTCGGCGGCGGGACGGGGATGATCGGCGACCCGAGCGGGCGCACGAGCGAGCGGCAGCTCAGGACGCCGGAGGAGATCGACGCGAGCGTCGCCGCGATCCGCGCGCAGCTCGCGCGCGTCCTCGACTTCGACGGCCCCGGCGGGGCGCTCCTCGTCGACAACGGCGATTGGCTGCGCGAGCTCCGGCTCCTCGACTTCCTGCGCGACACGGGGAAGCACTTCACCGTGAACTACATGCTCCAGAAGGACTCGGTGACGAGCCGGATGGAGAGCGAGACGGGGATCAGCTTCACCGAGTTCTCGTACATGCTCCTGCAGGCGCACGACTTCGCCGAGCTGCACCGGCGCCACGGGGTGACGCTGCAGCTCGGCGGGAGCGACCAGTGGGGGAACATCACCGCCGGCACGACGCTCGTGCGCAAGCTGCACGGCGCCGAGGCGCACGGGGTGACGCTCCCGCTCCTCACCGACTCGGCCGGGCAGAAGTTCGGCAAGAGCACCGGGGGCGGGGCGGTCTGGCTCGACGCGGCGCGGACGACGCCCTACGCCTTCTACCAGTTCTTCCTGCAGTCGGACGACCGCGACGTGGGGCGCTGGCTGCGGACCTTCACGCTCCTCGATCGCGACGCGATCGAGCAGCTCGACGCGACGGTGGCGGCCGACGCCGCCCGGCGCGAGGCGCAGCGCGTCCTCGCCGCCGAAGTGACGACGCTCATCCACGGCCCCGAGGCGACGCGCACCGCCGAGGCGCTCTCGACGCTCCTCTTCCGCAAGGGCGACCCCGCGGCGCTCGACGCGCCCGCGTTCGCCGCGCTCGCGCGCGAGGTGCCCTACGCCGAGGTGCCGCCCCCGGCCGACGGGGGGCTCGACGTCCTGCAGCTCTTCGTCGACGCACGGCTCGCCGAGAGCAAGGGGGCGGCGCGCCGGCTGCTGCAGCAGGGCGGGCTCTCGATCAACGGCGCCAGGCTCGATGCGTCCGACACCCACGTCGGCACGGAGCGGCTGCTCGCCGGCGGGCACCTGCTCCTGCGCAAGGGCGCGCGCGACTGGGGGCTGGTGCGGGTCGTGTAGCACCGTCGCGCCCCCGGGCCCTTCGAACGTTCTTGGCCGACGGCGGGCCTTCTTCGACACCGCTGAACCGCCGAACCGCTGAACCGCCCGGTGAAGCAGGTGGGGGCAGGAAGGGCAGGGGAACGGCAGGAACCGCGAACCGCGGAACTGCGAGGGAACGGCAGGAACTGCAGACAACGGCAGGAAACTGCAGTACGCCTTCGGGATCGTGGCACGACCGGGCGAGTCCGCATTCGGTTCGTCCGATTCTTCCTGGCGGTTCTGCGGTTCGCTGCCGTTCCCTGCAGTCCCTGCACTTTCCTCGCAGTTCCGCGGTTCGCGGTTCCTGCCGTTCCCCTGCCCTTCCTGCCTCCACCTGCTTCACCCAGCGGTTCGCAGTTCCGAGCTCGCGGTTCTCGCTTCGCGGTTCAGGGCCGGCGGCTCAGCGGCGCTCACCCGGCGCGACGTCGCCACGAGCGAGCCGATCGGACGCGTCGTGGATCGCCGCGCGGATCCGCTGGTAGGTGCCGCAGCGGCAGAGGTTCCCCGCCATCGCCGCGTCGATCTGGGCGTCGGTCGGGCGGCGCGTGGCGGCGAGGAGGGCACAGGCGCTCATGACCTGGCCGGGCTGGCACCAGCCGCACTGCACGACGTCGGCGGCGTCCCACGCGGCGAGCACCGCGGCGGCCACCGGGCCGGTGACGCCCTCGATCGTCGTGATGGCCTTGCCCTGCACCGCCGACACCGGCGTCACGCAGGCGCGCACCGGCGCGCCGTCGACGTGCACGGTGCAGGCGCCGCAGAGTGCGGCGCCGCAGCCGAACTTGGGGCCGGTGACGCCGAGCACGTCGCGCAGCGCCCAGAGGAGCGGCATGTCGGGCGGGACGTCGAGCGTGCGCGTCGCGCCGTTCACGGCGAGCGTGATCATGTGGGACCTCCGGGGCGCGGGACGCGGAGCGGGAGCTCGCGCAGCCGCGTCCCGGTGAGCGCGAAGAGCGCGTTGGCCACCGCCGGCGCGACCGGCGGGAGCCCGGGCTCGCCCAGCCCCTCGGGTGGGTGCGCGTTCCGCAGCACGTGCACCACGACCCGCGGCGCCTCGCCCATGCGCAGGAGCCGGTAGCCGTCGAAGTTCGCCTCGGTCACCGCGCCGTCGGCGAGCGTCACCGCGCCGTGCAGCGCCGCCGAGAGCCCGAAGACGACGCCGCTCTCGACCTGCTGCGCCACGTGCCCGGGATTCACCGCGATCCCGCAGTCGACGACCGCCACCACGCGGTGCACGCGCGGCGTGCCGTCGGGGGCGAGCGAGACCTCGGCGACCTGCCCCACCGACGTGCCGAAGCTCTGGTGGAAGGCGACGCCCCGCGCGACGCGCGCGCCGTCCGGGGCGTTCGGCACGGGCGTCCCCCACCCGCTCTCGCGCGCGAGACGCGCGAGCACCGCCGACTGCCGCGGGTGCCGCGCGAGGAGCGCGCGACGGAACTCGAGCGGGTCGCGGCGCGCGGCGTGCGCCACCTCGTCCATGAAGCTCTCGGTGAAGAAGGCGTTGTGCGAGTGCCCCACCGCGCGCCAGAAGCCCACCGGGACGTCGAGCGGGACGGCGACGTGCCGCATCGCCGCGTGCGGGAACTCGTAGCGCACGTCGAAGTGCCCCTCGGCCGTCGTCTTGTCGGGGCCGGGGACGCCGAGGTCGAAGAGGCGCCGCGCGTACTGCGGGATCACCGCCTGCGACGCCGAGCGCGCGGCCCACGCGACGAGCTTCCCGCGGCCGTCGAGCCCCGCACGGAAGCGCGCGACGGCCGCGGGGCGAAGGAAGTCGTGGCGGAGGTCGTCGGTGCGGCTCCACAGCACCGAGACCGGGCGCCCGCGCACCGCGCGCGCGACGTGCGCCGCCTGCGCGATGAAGTCGACCTCGAGCCGGCGCCCGAAGCCGCCGCCGAGGAGCCGCTCGTGGATGCGCACGCGCGCCGGCTCGACGCCCGTCACCTCGGCGACCGCGTCGCGGGCGATGCCGGGGACCTGCGTCCCCACCCAGACGTCGACGCCGTCGTCGCCGACGCGCACCGTGCAGTTGGGCGGCTCCATCGTCGCGTGCGCGAGGTAGGGCGCGGCGTAGCGCGCCTCGACCACGGTCGCCGCGCGGTCGAGCGCCTCGTCGACGTCGCCGACCGCGTGGAAGGCGAAGCCCTCGTCGTCGCCGTCGAGCGCGGCGTCGAGCGCGCGGCGCACGTCGCCCCACGATGGCCGCCCGCCCGGCGGGTCCTGCCAGGTGACGTCGAGCGCGTCGGCGGCGCGGCGTGCGTGCCACGAGTCGTCGGCGACGACCGCCACGCCCCCCGAGCCGCCGCGCAGCGGGGGGACGGTCGTGAGCGCGCGGACCTTCGGCAGCGCGAGCGCCGCGCGCTCATCGACCCGCTGCACGAGCCCGCCCCGCACCGGTGCGAAGCGGATTGCGGCGTGCAGCAGCCCGGGGGGGCGCTCGTCGAGCGCGAAGGCGGCGGTGCCGCGCGCCTTCGCCCCGCCCTCGAGGCGCGCCACCGGCGTGCCGATGAGGCGGAAGGCGTCGGGGGCCTTGAGCGTCACCTCGCGCACCGCGGGGAGCGGCACCTGCGTCGCCACGAGCGCACCGTAGCCGACCTCGCGCCCCGACGCCGCGTGGCGCACGACGCCGTCGCGCGTGGTGCACTCGCCGGGTGCGACGCCCCACGACCGCGCCGCCGCCGCGACGAGCTGCGCGCGCGCCGTCGCGCCGGCGAGGCGCATCGGCTCCCAGCAGTCCTTCACGCTCGACGAGCCGCCCGTCATCATGATCCCCAGCTCGCGCACCGTCTTCGCCGTCAGCCACGCCACGGTGCGCTCGAGCGCGTTCACGCCGTCGGGGTGGAACGGGAGCCCGTCGACGATCGTGGCGATGTTGCCGTAGATGCGATCGACCGGCGCGTGCGCGACGCGCATCGCGCTCCACGGCGCGTCGAGCTCTTCGGCGAGGAGCATCGCCAGCGCGGTGTGGATCCCCTGCCCCATCTCGGCCTTCGGCACGAACGCGGTGACGATGCCGTCGCGCCCGATCGCGACCCACCCGTTGAGCGCGACGTCGCCGTCGCGGAGCGGGAGCGGGGCGTCACCCGTCAGCCGCTGCCGCGGCGGGAGGAGCCCCCAGCCGAGGACGAGGGCGCCGGCGGCCCCGAGGCCGGTGAGGAGGAAGGTGCGACGTCGCATGGGGCGGGAGGCGGGCGCGTCGTCGTGCGGACGGCGACGCGCGCCGCGCTCACATCGTCGGGGTGAGCATCAGGTGCGCCTTGGGCGTCCCGGGGAACATGAGCCACGGCCCCTTGCCCGGCTTGTCGCTCAGCCCCGTGGTCGCCGTCGTCGCGTACGGCATGTACATCACGAAGAGCGGACGCGCGCCGGCGAGCGTGCCGGCGGCCGCGTCCCATCCGCTCGTCTTCCCCGTGAGCGAGTAGAGCGACCACGTGCCGCGCGGGAGCGCGAGCCGGCGCGCGCGCACCTCGCGGAAGCGGACGCTGTCGACCTGGTCGCCCGTGACGCCGCTCGCGCGCAGCGCGCGGCCGCGCGCCATGAAGGGCTCGAGCGCCTTGTGGTAGCAGGCGACGTGGAAGCGATCGCCGTCGGCGGGATCGTCGGCGAGGCAGTGCATGTCGCCGCGCCCCTGGCGGAGCGTGACGAGCTTGCCCGCCGCGTCGTAGCCGAGCACCGTGGCGCCCTCGCGCAGCTCAGGCGGGAGCGGGAGCACGGCGGCGGTCACCTGCTCGGTCACCGGGGCGATCGTGGGGACCTGCGCGGCGAGCGGTGCGGCGGCGAGGCAGAGCGCGAACGACAGGACGTGGCGCGACATGGCGGGCTCGGGGAGTGCGGGGTGAGGCGCGTGCATCAGGGCGCGACGAGGAGGTCGAGGGCGCGCGCGAGCTCCGCCCCCGACGTGTACCAGTGCGGCGAGAGGCGCACGCACCCCTCGCGCACCGAGTGCGATACCCCGCCCGCGCGCAGCCGGGCCGAGGCGGCGGCGACGTCGGGGGGGACGAAGGCGAGGACGCCGGCGCGCCGCGACGCGGGGCGCGGCGTGACGAGGCGCACCGCGGGATGCGCCTCGGCCCACGCCACGGCGAGGTCGCCGAGCGCGGCGATGCGCGCGCCGACCGCCGCGGGACCCAGCGCGTCGAGGAGCGCGAGCGACTCGTTCATCGCCGCGAAGTCGTGCATCGGGAGCGTGATCTGCTCGAAGCGGCGCGCGTCGGGGAACCACGTCTCCGTGTAGTGGCACATCGCCGAGAAGTCCTCGCTCCCGACGGTCGCCATCCACCCGACGACCGGCGGCTCGAGCGTCTCGACCAGCTCACCGCGCACGTACGCGAACGCCGTCCCCCACGGCGACTGGAGCCACTTCTGCGCGCCGCAGGCGAGGACGTCGATCCCGGCGGCGCGCACGTCGAGCGGGAGCGCGCCGAGCCCCTGGATCGCGTCGACCGCGAACCAGGCGCCGCGCGCGCGGCAGGCGGCGCCGATCGCGGCGAGGTCGAGGCGCGCGCCGCTCCAGAAGCTCACCCAGCTGGCGGCGACGCCGCGCACGCGCGGGCGGGTCGCGATCGCGTGCAGCAGCGCCGCCTCGTCGGGGACGCCGTGGACCAGCGGGAGCCGCGTCACCGTCGCGCCGACGCGTGCGGCACGTGTGAGCCACGGGAAGACGTTCGCCGGGAACTCGCCGTCGGGCATCAGGATCTCGTCGCCCGCCGCGAGCGGGAGCGCGAAGGCGGCGAGGTTGATCCCGTGCGTGGTGTTGGTCGCGAGCGCGATCTCGCGCGGGGTGACGCCGAGCCGCGCGGCGACGAGCGTGCGGCTCCGCTCGAGCACGGGGAAGAAGTGCTCCGCCTGGAGCTCGAACGGGCGGTGGCGGAGCCCCGCGTAGCGCTCGAGCGCCGCGGCGGCACTCGCGGGGATCGCGCCCGTGCTCGCGTGGTCGAGGTAGGTCGGCGCGCCGGGGGCGTCCATCCACGGGTACTCGCGGGCGCGCGCCGCCGCGAAGGCGGGCGGGAGGTCGAGCGCGGGGAGCGTGGCGACGGACATGATCGGCGGTGACGGCTCAGAGCCCCGGCGGGAGCGGCGGCGCCCCGGGCGGCTGGTGCTTCCAGCGCCGGTGCTGCCAGAAGTATTGCCCCGGGTGGCGCCGGATCCACGCCTCGAGGCGGGCGGTGTAGGCGGCGACGATCGCGTCGACGTCGACGTCGCGGTCGCCGGTGGGCGGCGGCATCGGCAGCGGCTCGACGACGAGGCGCAGGCGATGCCGCTCGTCGCGCACGGCGACCGCGAAGACCATGGGGAGCCCGTTCCGGAGCGCGAAGACCGCGCCGCCGCGCGGCGTCTTGGCGACGCGGCCGAAGAACGGCACCCACGAGCTCGCGAGGCCCACGACCCCCTGGTCGGAGAGGAGGCCGATCAGGCGCCCGTCCCGGATCGCGCGGGGGATGACGCGCACCGCCTCGTCGTCGAAGACGACGCGCAGCCCCGACGCCTCGCGCACGCGGGTGAGCCAGCGCTCGAGGTACGGATTGCCCATGTGGCGTGCGACGCCGTCGGTCGGGTAGCCGTGCGCCGCGAGCGTGGCGCCGGCGAGCTCCCAGTTGCCGAGGTGCCCCGAGACGACGAGCACCGCGCGCCCGCCCGCGCGCGCGGCGTCGAGGTGCTCGCGGCCGACGATCGGGACGTAGTCGCGGATCGCCGCCGTCCCGCGGAGCGCGAGCACCGCGCTCTCGATCGCGGTGCGCCCGAGGTTGTCGAAGGCCTCGCGCGCATGGCGCGCGACCTCGGCCTCGGAGAACTCGGGGAAGGCGAAGCGGAGCTGCGCCTCGACGGTGGCGCGCCGGATCCCGAGCAGGTGGCCGAGGCGGCCGAGGCGCCCGCCGAGCGCGGCGGCGACGCGCACGGGGAGGAGCGCGAGCACGGCGACGATCGCGCGGAGCGCGAGGTACTCGACGCGGTGCTGGCGCGTGGGCGGACGGGGGGGCATGCGCTCAGGCGACGGCGCGCGACGACGCGGCGCCGGCGATCGCCCGCGCCAGCGGGGCGGCGGGATCGGCGTTGGCGTGGCGTGCGTCGTGGTCGAGCCGCGCGGCGTCGCCGAGCGCCTCGCGCGCCGCGTCGTCGTCGTCGAGCATCGCGAGGAGGGCGGCGTTCCCGAGGTCGTCGTCGCGCTCGACGACGAGCCCGGTGAGCGGATGGTCGACGTAGCGCTCGCCCAGGGTGCCGCGCGTGACGAGCACGGGGCGGCCGAGCGCCATCGCCTCGAGGACGGCGACGCCGCCCTCGTCGTGGTCGGCGACGACCCAGACCGCGTCGGCGCCGGCGACGAGCGCCGCGCGATCGACCGGCTCGCCGGCGAGCGCGAGCGCGTCGCCGAGCCCCACGGCGGTGCCGTGCACGCGGAGCTCGTTCTCGTCGTACGGCGCGCCGACGACGGTGACGCGCCACGGGTGGCCGCGACGGCGGAGCGCGGCGACGGCGCGCACCGCGGCCCCGGTGGCGCGCCGCGCGCCGCGATCGGTGACGAGCACCAGCGCGCGCGTGCCGAGCGGCACCGCCAGCGGCGGGACCGCGCGCAGCGCCGCGGTGTCGACCGAGAGGGGGACGACGACGCGCCCGCGCACCGCCGCGATGCGTGCGCTCCCCTCGGCCTCGGCCGGGGTCGCGTGCACCAGCCACGTGGGCGCGAGGCGCGCGGCGAGGCGCGTGCGGACCGAGGTGGCGAGCGGGGCGCCACTGGCGACGCGCCGCACGACGATCCCGCCCCCCGCGACGCGGACGCCGCGCGCGGCGGCGAGGTGCGTCGCCTCGTCGGCGACGAGGAGCGCCGCGGCGTCGTGCTCGCGCGCGAGGGCGCCGAGCGCGGCGCCGGTGCGGAGCCACCCGGCGTCCCCCGGGTCGTGCGGGACGACGGGGAGCGCCATGCGCGCGGCCCCCTGCGCTACCGCCCCCTGCGCCGGCGTGGCGACGGCGACGCCGAGCCCGTGGCGCGCGAGCCCGCGCAGCAGCTCGAGGACGACGCGCGCGTCGACCGACCAGGCGGGCGACGGGAGCACCGCGACGACACGCGTCACGACGGGACCTCCACGGGGGCCGGTGCCGCGGCGGCGGGGGCGTCGCGGAACTGCAGCGCGTGGAGCCGGTGGTAGGCGCCGCGCCGCGCGAGCAGCGCGCCGTGCGTCCCCCGCTCGACGATCCGCCCGCGGTCGAGGACGAGGATCTGCGACGCGTGCTCGACGGTGCTCAGCCGGTGCGCGATCACGAAGACGGTGCGCCCGGCGAGGAGGCGGTCGATCGCCTCCTGCACGAGGCGCTCGCTCTCGGTGTCGAGCGCGCTCGTCGCCTCGTCGAGGATGAGGATCGGCGGGTCGGCGAGGAGGGCGCGCGCGATCGCGATGCGCTGCCGCTGCCCGCCCGAGAGGCGCGTCCCGCGCTCGCCCAGCACCGTGTCGTAGCCCTGCGGGAGCTGGGCGATGAACTGGTGCGCGTTGGCGGCGCGCGCCGCGGCCTCGACCTGCGCGTCGGTGTACCGCCCCGGGGCGCCGAAGGCGATGTTCGCGCGCACGGTGTCGTTGAAGAGCACCGTGTCCTGGCTGACGATCCCCGTGAGCGCGCGCAGCGCCGGGAGCGCGATGTCGCGCAGGTCGGTGCCGTCGAGCGTGATGCGGCCGGCGGTCGGCTCGATGAAGCGCGGGACGAGGTCGACGAGCGTGCTCTTGCCCGCGCCGCTCGCCCCCACGAGCGCGACGACCGCGCCGCGCGGGGCGTCGAAGGTGACGTCGTGCAGCACCGGCTCGGCGGGGTCGTAGGCGAAGCCCACGCCCTCGAAGCGGAGCCCCTCGCGCACGGCGGTCGGGCGCGCGGTCCCGCGGTCGGCCTGCCGCTCGGTCGGGGCGTCGAGCACCTCGAAGATCCGCTCGGCGCTCGCGAGCGCCCCCTGCGCGGTCGCGGGGACCTGGCTGAGCTGCTTGAGCGGCTGCAGCATGCGGAGCACGATCACGAGGAAGGTGATCAGCGTCTCGCCCGAGAGCGTCCGCGCGACGAGCACCTGCTGCGCGCCGACGAGGAGCACGAGCACGGCGACGGCGGTGCCGGCGGTCTCGGTGAGCGGCTGCGCGAGCGCGCCGATCGCCGTCACGCGCGTCATCGCCCGCGCGTAGCGCCCGCTCGCGTCGGTGAAGCGCCGCTCCTCGTGCGCCTCGGCCCCGGTCGCCTTGACGAGGCGCACCCCGCTCACCGTCTCCTGCACGATGCTGGTCATCTCGCCGTACTCGTTGACCAGCGTCCGGTTGCGCTTGCGGAGCTTCTTCAGCAGCGGCTGCAGCAGGCCGATGAGCGCCGGGGCGCCGACGAGCGAGACGAGGGCGAGCTTCCAGTTGATGAGGAAGAGCGAGACGACGCTGATCGCCACCGTCGCCGCGCTCTGGATCGAGCGCGTCACCAGCTCGACGACGAGCTGGCGCGCCTGCTGCGTGTCGGTGAGGACGCGCGCGAGCACCTGCCCCGTCTTGGTCCGCTGGAACCAGCCGAGCGGGAGGTGGAGGAGGTGGCGGTAGAGCGCGTCGCGCAGGTCGCGCGTGACGTACTCCTGCAGCCGCGCGCCGAGCTGCCCCGAGAGCCAGGCGACCGCGTTCTTGGCCGCGATCGCGCCGAGGATGAGGAAGCAGACGACGCGCAGCGACCCGAGCGGGTCGGCCGGGTCCTGCAGCGCGCCGAGCCAGCGGTCGATCGTCCCCTGCACCGCGTTGCCGCTCCCCCCGGGGAGCCGCGTCGGCGCGAGACCGAAGAGGACCTGGAGGAAGGGGATGAGCAGCGTCAGCGAGAGGACGTCGAGCACCGCGACGACGAGGTTCGCGGCGACGACGCCCACCAGGCGCGCCCAGTGCGGGCGCAGCACCGCGGCGAGGCGACGGGTCACGGTCAGCGCCGGGGGACGAGCTTCACCAGCGGGAGCACCATCTCCTCGGGGGAGACGCCGCCGTGGAAGAAGCCGCCCTTGTAGCGCCCCTGGTACTCGCGGAGCTTCGTCGGGTAGACGAAGTAGCAGTCGCCCGCCGCGAGCAGCGTGTGCTTCCCGAGCCCGCGGCGCGGGAGGCGGAGCTGGTCGCCGTTGGTGAAGAGGAGCGCCTGCTCGGGGCGCTCGGCGCGCAGGTCCTCGCCGAACTTGTAGCGCAGGTTCTGCGTCGCGTCGCGCCGCGCGAAGACGGTCGCCGGCGTCTGGCAGAGGATCGAGCCGTGGTCGCTGGTGAGGATCACCGTCAGCCCGCGACGCGCCGCCTCTCGGAGCATCGCGAAGAGCGCCGAGCGCTCGAACCACTGGCGCGTCACCCCGCGCAGCGCGACCTCGTCCTTCGCCACCTCGAAGAGGACGTGGCTCTCCGAGCGCGAGTGCGTCAGCAGGTCGACGAAGTTGAAGACGAACGCCGTCACGCCGTCGGTCGCGAAGGCGCTCCCCATCCGCCGCTCGAGCTCCTCGCCCTCGGCCGGGGTGCTGATCTTGTGGTAGCGCACCGGCACCGGGTGCCCGAGCTCGCGGAGCTGCAGGTCGAGGAGCTGCCGCTCGTGCTGGTTGAGCGACTCGTCCTCGCGCTCCTTCCACCAGTCGGGGTGCATCGCCGCCAGCTCGCCGGGGAAGAGCCCCGAGAAGAGCGCGTTCCGCGAGTAGGGCGTCGCCGTCGGCAGGATCGAGAAGTAGTGCGCGACCTCCATCGCGAAGAACTCGCCGACGAGCGGCGCGATGCCGAGCCACTGGTCGAGCCGCAGGCAGTCGACGACGACGAAGACGACCCCCTTCCGCTCCTTGAGCACCGGGAGGACGTGCTCGGGGACGACGTCGATCGAGAGCGGGGGGCGGTCGCCGGCGAGGTCGGCGAGCCAGCGCGGGTACTCGCGGCGGACGAAGCCCGCGAACTCGCGGCGCATCGCCGGATAGAGCCCGACGAGCGACTCGCGGAGCCCCGCCTCGCCCGCCTCGTCGAGCGTCACGTCCCAGCGGGTCAGCTCGGTCACGCGCTCGATCCACCCGCGCCAGTCGGCGCCGTACCCCTCGACCTCCATCGCCCGGAAGCGCTCGACGAAGCCCTGCGCGAGCGCCTGCTGCCGGAGCCGCTTGCCGTCGAGGAGCCGGGTGATCGCCGTCAGCACCTGCCGCGGGTTGACCGGCTTGACGAGGTAGTCGTGCACCGCCGCGCCGAGCGCCTCGCGGAGCGTGGCGTCCTCCTCGCTCTTGGTGATCATCACCACCGGGAGCGTCGGGTCGAGCGCCTGCAGGTCGCGCCAGGCCTCGAGGCCGCGCTTCCCGGGCATCTGCTCGTCGAGCAGGAGGACGTCGAAGGGACGGCGCCGCAGGAGCTCGAGGGCGTCGTCGGCGTTCCGCGCCATCTCGACGGCGTAGCCCTTCTCCGTCAGGAAGATGCGGTGGGCCTCGAGCATGTCGGCCTCGTCGTCCACCCAGAGGACGGCCTTCGGCTGCGCGGTCATATGCCGGCCAAGCTACGCGTTCGGCCGCCCCCGAGGGACCCGTGGCGTGCGCCCGCGGCGCCGTATCTTCGCCGCATGCCCACCGCGCCGCCCCCCGCCGCCGCCCCGCTGCCGGCGCTCGAGCCGCTCCTCGCGCGGGCGACGGCGTTTCCCGCGCAGTCGCCCGATCGTGGCGCGGTGATGGCGTGCTGGATGCTCGCGCGGCTGCTGCACGGGCGCCTCGTCGAGCTCCCCGAGCGCGCCCCCGCCGACGCGCTCCGGCAGCGCGCCGCGGCGGCGCAGGTCTGGTGCGACCCGCTCGCCCTCCCGCCGGCGCTCCGGCGCACCGTCCCGCCGGCGTGCATCGCCCTGGGCGGCGCCGATCTCCGCGCCGCCGCCGACGCCGTCGCCCTCGTCCGCGACGCAGCCCGCGACCTCCTCGGCCCCGGTGCCCTCGCCCCCCTCGACGCGCTCCTCGCCCGCGCCCGCGCGCTCGCCCCCCGGCCATGACCGCCCACCCCCTGCTCGCGCGCCTCGTCCACCGCCTCGCCGGCGACCGGCCGCTCCCCGCCGCCGATCTCGTCACCACCGGCTACCCCTCGCTCGACCGCCTCCTGGGCGGCGGCCTCCGGCGCGGCGAGCTGATCGTCGCCGGCGGCGACGCGGGCGCTGGGACGACCGCGCTCGTCCTCGGGCTCGCGATCCGCGCGGCGGTCGCGGGGCACGGGGTGCTCGTCCTCACGCACGAGGGGTCGCCCGAGCGCACGTGGGAGCGGCTCCTGGCGGCCGAGAGCGGCGTCTCGCACGTGGCGCTCCGCACCGGCGTCCTCGCCGAGGGGCAGGCGGCGGCGCTCCGCGACGCGGCCGCGGTGCTCGCGACGCTCCCGGTGCGCGTCGAGCCGGCGCCGGCGACCCCCGCGGCGCTCGCCGAGCGGCTCGGGCGCGACGACGAGGTGCTCCCGCCGCTCGTGATCGTCGACGGCCTCGCGGGGATCGACGCCCCGCCGCGCCCCGTGGCCGAGGCGCAGGCGCAGGCGGTGCGCGCCGCCAAGCGCGCCGCGGTCGTGCGCGACGCGGCGATCGTCCTCACCGCGCCGCTGCCGCTGAACCCCGCCTTCCGCCCACCGCCGCGCCCCGTCCTCGGCGACTTCGGTGCCCTCGGCGCGATCGCGCAGGGGGCCGACGTGGTGCTCGGCGTGCACCGCGAGGGGCTCCACGACGACGCCCCCGACGTCGCCGGCGCCTTCGAGGTGCACTGCCTCAAGCACCGCGCGGTGCGCGCCGGCGCGTGGGCCGACCTCTACGTCGAGCCGCAGGCGGGGCGCGTCGAGGACCTCGCGTAGCGCCGCGCGCGCGCACCGGGCGCGGCCGGGGAGGCGTTACATTGCCGGCCGCACGAGTCCACCCCGCGACACGCAGGAGCCGGCCATGGCAGGCCACAGCAAGTGGAAGCAGATCAAGCACTACAAGGCGGCCGCCGACGCCAAGCGCGGCGCCCTCTTCACGAAGCTCATCCGCGAGATCACGGTCGCCGCGAAGTTCGGCGGCGGTGACCCCGCCGGCAACGCGCGCCTCCGCACCGCGATCGACAACGCCCGCGCGTCGTCGATGCCCAAGGAGAACATCGAGCGCGCGATCAAGAAGGGGACGGGCGAGCTCGAGGGCGTCGACTACCAGGAGGTGCTGTACGAAGCGTACGGCCCGGGCGGCGTCGCGCTGATGATCCAGGCGCTCACCGACAACCCGACGCGCACCGTCGCCGACGTCCGCGCCAAGCTCTCGCGCGGCGGGGGCAACCTCGGCACGAGCAACTCGGTGTCGTACCTCTTCAACCGGCAGGGGCGGATCTACCTCCCGGCCGCCGGCGACGAGGACGCGATGATGGAGGTCGCGCTCGAGTGCGGCGCGAGCGACTTCGCCCGCGAGGACGAGCAGTTCGTGGTGAGCACCGAGCCGACCGAGCTGCACGCGGTCCGGCAGGCGCTGGTCGACAAGGGCTTCCAGCCCGAGAACGCAGCGCTCGAGTGGATCCCGATGACGACCGTGCGCGTCGAGGGCGACGACGCGGCGAAGCTGGTCAAGCTGCTCGAGGCGCTCGAGGACCTCGACGACGTGCAGAAGGTCGAGGGGAACTTCGACATCGCCGAGGACGCGCTCGCCGGCGCCTGAGCCGGCGAACGCGCGCACGGCCCCGGTGCTCGTCCTCGGCCTCGACCCCGGGACCGCCGTCACCGGCTACGGCGTCGTCCGCGACGACGGCAAGGGGGGCGCCACGCTCGTCGAGTGCGGCGTCGTGCGCACGCGGGCCGACGCCCCCTTCGCCGCGCGGCTCGACGTCCTCTTCGAGGCCGCCGGCGAGCTCCTCGCGCGGCATCGCCCCGACGTCGTCGCGGTCGAGCAGGTCTTCCTCGGCAAGAACGTGCGGAGCATGGTGACGCTCGCGCACGCCCGCGCCGCGCTCCTGCTCGCCGCGCAGCGCGCCGGCGCCGACATCCGCGAGTACTCGCCGTCCGACGTGAAGAAGGCGATCACCGGCGCCGGCGGCGCGACCAAGGACCAGGTCGCGTTCATGGTCACCCGGCTCCTCCGCCTCGCCGCCGTCCCCTCCCCCGCCGACGCCGCCGACGGCGTCGCGATCGCCCTCGCCTGCCTCCTCCGCGCCCGCACCGACGCGCTCATCGCCCGGGCGGTGGGGCGGTGAGCGCGCCGCCGCATCGAATCGCGTCAGCGCGGAGGTCCGGGAGGCGGGGGCATCACCGACCGCGCCACCACGGAGGCGCGAAGGACCGCCGGGAACCGCGTCAACACGGAGACACGGAGGACGGCCGGAGGACGGAGGCGGCCCCGCGCCCCCTCCGTCCTCCGGCTGTCCTCCGTGTCTCCGTGTTGACGCGGTCAGTGGACATGGCCGACGCACCTGCGGGCACCATACGAGACGAGCCAGACGACGCATGATCTCCCTCCTCACCGGCACGCTGCTCACGCGCGAGCTCGATCACGTCGAGCTGCTCACCGACGGCGGGGTCGGGTACACGGTCGCGATCCCGCTCGGGACGTACGAGGCGCTCCCGCGCGAGAGCGAGCGGGCGACGCTGCACACGCACCTCGTCGTCAAGGAGGACGGGTGGCAGCTCTTTGGCTTCGCGACGGCGCACGAGCGGCGCGTCTTCCAGCGGCTGCTGGTGGCCAAGGGCTTCGGGCCGCAGCTGGCGCTCAACATGCTCTCGGCGCTCACGGCCGAGCGGCTCGTGCGCGCGATCCGCGAGCGGGACGCGGCGACGCTGCAGGGAGTGCGCGGGCTCGGGAAGAAGAAGGCCGACCAGCTCATCCTCGACCTCGCCGACAAGCTCGACGACCTGCAGCTGGGCGGCGGCGCGGCGCTCGCGGGGGCGGGGCCACGGGGGGCCGGCGCCGAGGACGCCGTGCGGGCGCTCGTGCAGCTCGGCTACGCGGTGGGCGAAGCCGAGGCGGCGGTGCGCGCGGCGCTCGACGCGGGCGACGGGAAGGAGGGGACGGCGGCGCTGATCCGCGCGGCGCTGGGGCGCGTCGGGGGGCGGTGAGGCGAGGCGCGGGGGGCGGGCGGTAGATTGCCGGCATGTCGACCGTGTCGCGCGAGGGGCCAGAGCTGCCGCCGATGACGCCCGAGGAGCGGGCGGCGGCGCTGGCGCGGGCGGAGGCGTACGGGATCGACCTGTCGCTGCTGCGACGTCGGCTTCCGCTCACGCCCGAGCAGCGCCTCGGAGAAGTCGCACGGGCGGCTCGGGCGATCGCGCGCCTGCGCGCGGGCGTCGTCCGGTGAGCGACGACGAGGTTCCGGACCTCGAAGGGATGATCCGCGGGCTCGCCGACGGCGGCGTGCGCTTCGTCGTCGGCGGCGGCCTCGCGCTCTCGATGCACGGCTCCGCCTACGTCACGCTCGATCTCGACGTCATCGTCGACACGGCGCCCGACAACCTCGCGGCACTCGAGCTGGTCATGGCGCCCTGGGCCCCGGTCTTCCGCAACGTGCCGGGCGCCGTGCCGGTACCGGTCGCCGACGTGCTGCGCTCGGGGCTCGACGTGCTCACGACCACGACCGCGCGGGGCGATCTCGACCTCTTCGTGCGAATGGCGGGTGTCGGGACCTTCGCCGACGCCGCCGGTGCGGCGGACCTCACCAGGATCGGTGGGCGATCGGTCGCGTTCCTCTCGATCGCCCAGCTCCTCGCCGCCAAGCGCGCCGCCGGCCGCCCGAAGGACATCGCGCACATCCACGAGCTCGAGGCGATCCGCGCCCTCACCGAGCCGCCGGCGGGCTGAGGTCGCGCCCCCGCCGCGAAACGTTACCGCACGCCCCCGTTGCGGCGGTTGTGCGCGCCCGCGGGACGGTCGCAGACTGCACGCGACCGCACCCAGGCACCGATGCCGCATCCCGTCACGTCCCTCGCCCCCGACGCGTCCTCGCGCGCGACGCTCGTCCTGACCGTCGTCGCGGCCGTCGCCGCCGTCACCGACCCCGCGCTGCTCGACGGCGGGTTCCTCGGCTTCGTCGTCACGCCGTGGCTCGCGGTGCTCGCCATCGCGCTGGTGATGCACGCGCTCCTGCCGGCCCGCCTCCTCGAGGGCAGCGGCGCCGCGCTCGCCCCCCGCGACGCGCGCACGGCGACCACCTGCGCCGTGGTGCTCGGCGCCGCCCTGGCGGTCGCGCAGCGCGACCTGCGCTTCGTGGCCTTCGTCGCCGCGGTCGCGGTGGCCTGCGGCGCGCTGCTCGCCGGCGCGGCCGTGCTGTTCGCGCGGCGCGGCGGGTGCGACGGGGCGGCGGCCGGCGCGCACTGAGCGCGACCGGACGAGCGATCGCGGCGCGCCTTCGACCGACGCAGGCGACGGGGACAGTCCCCTCCGTCCCCGGCCCGGGACGGAGGGGACTGTTCCCGTTTCCACGGCGACGGTCGCGCGTTCGCCCGACCCGCCGGGGTCTCTTCGGGGTTAGATTTCCCCTCATGTCCCGCGCCGAGATCACCACCCCGGACGCCCTCGCCGACGAGTCGCTCGTCGAGCTCTCGCTGCGCCCGCAGCGGCTCGCCGAGTTCATCGGGCAGCGCAAGGTCAAGGAGTCGCTCCGGATCGCTGTCGACGCCGCGCTCGCCCGCCGCGAGCCGCTCGACCACGTCCTCTTCTTCGGCCCCCCGGGACTCGGCAAGACGACGCTCGCCGAGCTCATCGCCCGCGAGCTCGGCGTCAACATCCGCACCACCTCCGGCCCGGCGCTCGAGAAGCCGGGGGACCTCGTCGGCACCCTGACCAACCTGCGCGCCGGCGACCTCCTCTTCATCGACGAGATCCACCGCCTCCGCCCCGTGATCGAGGAGTTCCTCTATCCCGCGATGGAGGACTTCCGCATCGACATCCGCCTCTCCGAGGGGCCCAAGGCGCAGACGATCACGATGCCGATCGAGCGCTTCACGCTCGTCGGCGCGACGACCCGACTCGGCATGCTCACCGCGCCGATGCGCGCGCGCTTCGGCATCGAGCAGCGGCTCAACTACTATCCCGAGGACGATCTCGAGCTGATCGTGCGGCGCACCGCCGAGGTGCTGAAGACCGAGATCGTGGGCGACGGCGCGCGCGAGATCGCCCGCCGCTCGCGCGGGACGCCGCGCGTCGCCAACCGGCTCCTGCGCCGCGTGCGCGACTACGCGCAGGTGAAGGGGGGCGGCGTGATCACCGCCGACGTCGCCGCCGCCGCGCTCGCGCTCCTCGACGTCGACAGCTACGGCCTCGACGACATGGACGCGCGCATCCTGCGCACGATCATCGAGAAGTTCGAGGGGGGGCCGGTGGGGCTCAAGACGGTCGCCGCCGCCGTCGGCGAGGACGAGGGGACGATCGAGGAGGTCTACGAGCCCTTCCTCGTGCAGAACGGCTTCCTGCAGCGCACGCCGCGCGGGCGCCAGGCGACGACGCTCGCCTTCCGCCACTTCGGCTACGCGCCGCCGGGGGCGCCGGCGGAGCAGGGGACGCTGCTCTGACGCACGGCGCGCCGGGCTCCGCACGGGGCCGGCGCGCGTTCGTCGCCCGGCCCCGCTCCCGTCCCGATCGATGAAAGGCACCCGCGTCTCCGACTACGACTTCGCGCTCCCCGAGCGCCTCATCGC
>ERZ1066122.991-NODE-991-length-25660-cov-35.597930_pt1 | contig 25660 bp, 21 predicted proteins | sample MGYA00382769_ERZ1066122 | MGnify/ENA primary metagenome ERZ1066122 (study PRJEB33369, sample SAMEA5778352) | biofilm metagenome | biome: Industrial cooling water; feature: Water cooling tower basin; material: Biofilm | place: United Arab Emirates | collected... | reverse complement strand
CGGCGGCGGGGCGCGCGTGCAGCCCCGTGCGCGCGGCGACGACCACCGGCGGCGTGGTGACGCGGTCGCCGCCCGCCGGCTCGGCCGCGGCCGCCGGCGCCGCCACCGGCTCGACCTCGAGCAGCACGTCGCGCCCGGCCGTGACGCGGCCCGCGCGCGGCCGCAGGGCGGCGACGCGGTCCATGTTGGCGATCACTACCTCGGTCAACAGGCTGCGGGCGCGGCGCGCCACCGCGTCGGCCTCGAAGCGCAGCAGCGGGTCGCCGGCGGCCACCCGGTCCCCGGCCTGCACCAGCGGCTGGAAGCCCTCGCCCCGCAGGTTGACGGTGTCCAGCCCGACGTGGATGACGATCTCGAGACCGGCGGCGTCGAGCGTCACCGCGTGCCCGGCCCGGTGCACCTGGAGGACGCACGCCTCGCAGGGCGCCACGACCTGCTCGTCCAGCGGGTCGATCGCGACCCCGTCGCCGGCCAGGCGCTGGGAGAACACGGGGTCGGGCACCTCGTCGAGCGGCACCACGACGCCGGACACCGGCGCGAACAGCGTGAGCACGCCGCGGGCGGGCATGCGGTCAGTGGAAGACTCCGGCATCGTTCTCCTTCGTATTTCGGGCACCCGACGCGGCAGCGCGCGGCGAGCCGCCGCATCACGGATGATGGTTGCACCCGGGGACCAGCCGTCCGGCGCCACGGCGGGATCCTCGCCGGGCACCGGGGAGCGCGCCCGCCGAGGATGGCTCCTCCGCACCACGACCGGAGACCCCTCAGCCCGCCCGCACCCCTAGAACGCCCTAAGAATGCTTCACGCTCCGCGTTCTGTCACCCCGGGTCCGTGCAGGCGAGCTGAACCCTGCACCGGGCGCATGAGGCGCCCGGCAGGCAACCCCACGGCACCGAGGGCATGAAGGCCTGTCTATTCCCCACATCACGGTGTGGCGGAACCTGCGCCCCGGGCGGGCTACTGCTTCTCGATCCGGATGGTCTCGCGCAGTTGGTCCAGTGTGATCCGGTAGGTCCCGGCCTCCGTGATCTTCCACTTGTGGTCCGGCTGCCCGCCGACGACCAGGCGGACGTAGGTGTCGGTCAGCTCCGGCGCGTTGACGGCGGGCATGAAGAAGTCCGTGCCCCAGTCGCCCGTCGCCACCGGGAACTTGAACTCGCCGGCCTTCAGCGGCCCGGAGTAGGTGAAGACGTACGGGTTCGCCGCGTCCGCCTGCATCGGCGTGGGGTTGTCGATGTTCCAGCCGCTGGGCGTGGCGTCGCCCACGATCCACAGCCGCGGGTACGGCGTGAACTTGCGGATGGAGAGGCGCAGGCTGCGGGTGTCCAGCGTGATCTTGTAGGCGCCGGGCTCGGCGATGTACCACTTGTGGTCCGGGTCGCCGGCCGAGAGCTGGACGTCGGTCTCGCTGCCCGCGGGGCGGTTCTGCGTCGGGCGGTAGAACGGCGCGTCCCAGCTCCGCGCGGTGGCGATCTTGAACTCACCCGCCTTGAGCACCTCGTTGAACTCGAAGAGGAAGGGGTCGTTCGGATCCTGGCGCAGCGCGGCGGCGTTGTCGATGTCCCACCCCTTGGGCGTGGCGTCGCCAACGATCCAGAGCTGCGAGTACGCCGGCCCGGCCTGCTTCTCGACGGCCACGGTCAGCGCCACCAGGTTCACGGTGAGCTTGTAGGCGCCCGGCTCGGTGACGGTGAACTTCTCGTCCGGCTGCGCGTCGTCGGTGCGGTAGACGAGCTTGCCGGCGCCCGCGCCACGGTTGTACGACGGCAGGAACTGGCCGAGCGTGGTGATGAGCTTGAACTCGCCCGCGGCGAGCGTGCCCTGGTAGGTGAAGACGAACGGCACCACCGAGTCGCGCTTCAGGGCGGCGGCCTTGCCGGCGTCCCAGCCGTTGGGCGCCGCGCTGCCGAGCAGGTAGAGCGTGGAGCTAACCGGCCGGTACGGCGTCGCCGCCAGCGTCAGCACGTTGGAGTAGTCGGGCGCGACGCTGGAGCCGGCCGTCGCCGACTTGACCCGCACCTGCACGCTGCCGGCGGCGTCCGGCACCAGCTTCAGGCGGGTGGTCAGGAAGTCGTTCAGCTCGGCCACCGTGTAGGCCCGGGCGTAGACGCCGCGGCCCATCGGCACGGCGACGGGCGCGGCGAAGCTGCCGCCGCCGCGGTCGAACTCCAGCGTGTACTCGATCGCCGCGTTGGTGCCGTGGTTGCTGCCCGGTGCCCAGGTGAACTCGACCGCGGTGGCGTTGAAGGCGGCCTGCTCCAGCTTCAGCGTGCTCGCCGAGGCCGCCAGCACCGGCACCCGGTCGCGGGTGGCCGGGTCGGGCGCGAGCGTCAGGTCGTCGCCACACGACACCAGGGCCGCGGGCAGCATCGAGGTGAAGAAGAGGGTCCGTAGCGTTCTGCCTGCGCGTCGCATCGTACGTGTCCTCGCGGTTCGGGTTGTCCTCAGTCAGCGGTACTCCACTACCACCATCGACCAGTACTTCAGGAACGGCAGGGCGAACGAAACCTCGTTCGCCGACCGGGAGAACTGCAGCTCGCGCGAGGCGCCCAGCTCCTGGTCCGGCGTGGCGTACCAGATCCGCTCGACCGGCCGGTCGGTGGCCAGGGTGAACGGGAGATCCTTGCGCTCCGTCGGATAAGCCTGGATGCCGGCGTCGTCGCGCCAGCTCATGGTGGTGGCGTCGGTGAAGTTCAGCAGGTGGATGACCTGCCGGTTGCCGACCTCCTTGCCCACGAAGGCGATGCGCCCCGGCTGCGCAGGCCAGGCGGCCAGCGGCAGCGCCCCGGAGCTGGTCAGCCGCGGGGTGTTGAAGGTGCCGCCGTCGCGCAGCAGGTTCTGGTAGGCGACCAGGAAGTCGTAGTACGAGACCAGCGCCTTCTTCAGGTCGGTGCGCATGGCGAGGTTGTCGTTGGGGAAGAACTCCTTCCCCAGCAGGTGCTCGCCCAGCTCCAGGTGCGCGCCGCCGAAGGCGAAGATCACCGCGTCGGCCAGCAGCACCGAGGGGGTGTTGAAGACGCCCTCGCGGTCGGCCAGCCCGTAGTTGACGTAGGCCGCCAGCACGGTGTTCTTCTGCCCGCCCGAGAGCGCGTCGTTCTCCTGGATGATCCGGGCCAGGTCCGCGTACGACTCGTTGGGCGCCCAGACCTCGGTGTAAAGGAAGGGCGTGGGCGCGCGGGCGATCCCCGGCTGGCCGTACTGGTTGACGGCGTTCAGCACGTTGGCCTTGCCCGGGTGCCGCTGCTGCATGGCGCGGATGAAGCCCTCGTAGCTGGCGGCCAGGTCCACCGGCCGGCCGTCGTAGCGGTAGAGGCGGCCGCGCTCGCCGAGCTGGTCCATGTGGAAGCCGTCGAACTCCAGCGCGGCGTAGACCCGGTCCACCTCCCGCCCCAGGTACGCCTGCCACGCCGGGTTGGCGGGGTCCACCAGGAAGATGTCGCTGACGAAGGGCGGGCCGAGCGGGTGCCGGTCACGGGTGCGGCGGTTGGGGTCGGTAAACAGGTACCACTCGTCCGCCACGCCGGCGGCGCCCGCGTCCTTGAGCGCGCCGAAGATCAGGTTGTAGAACATGGCGCGCATGTTCCGCTCGTGCGCCGCCCGGATGTAGCCCGCCACCGTGGCCAGCTGGACCTCGGCGCCGAAGATGTTCGTCCAGCTGGGCGGCGGGCTGGCCGCGCTGGCCGGCAGCATCTGGTGGGGCGCGTAGTGCCAGTCGTAGAACTGCAGGCCGTTGATGTGGTGGCGGTTCAGCTCGGCAATGACCTGCTGCATCGCCGGCGCGTCCTTCTTCCCGAAGTCCGAGAGGAAGCCGTAGCGCGGGAAGCGCGTCCAGTCCGAGGAGACGTCGATCGCCACCGCGGCGAGCACCGTCTCCTCGCCGTCGGCCACCTGGTAGAGCTCGGCCAGGTAGCCCTGGAAATCGGCGGCGGGCGGCGTCCAGCGCCACGAGCTGCCGGAGACCGCCGCCTCGGCCACCACCCGGCCCAGGTGCTTGTAGCGCACGCGCGCCTGCGCCGCGGCGCTGCGGTTGAGGCTGAGGGCGACGGCCTCGCCCGGCCGATATGCCGCCTTGTCGGTCGAGAGGGCCAGCGGCTCCGCCGGAGGTGGCGGCCTCTCGCTCTCCACCGGGCCGGCCTGGCTGCAGCCGGCCAGCAGCAGCGCGTACGTCAGCAACGGGATGGAACGACGGGCTTCACGCATAACGCTCCCATACAGAAGTGCAGGGGTCGGGGGTCGGGGGTCGGGGGTCGGGGAACTGCAACGTCAACCCCAGGGGTCAGGGTGTTGCAGTTCCCCCGACCCCCGATCCCCGATCCCTGATCCCCGAATCTAGTAGCCGGGGTTCTGGGCCAGGTTCGGGTTGGCGTCGATCTCCAACTGGGGGATCGGCAGCAGCAGCCGCGGCTTGCTCGCGTTGGACTTGCCGATGGAGCGCAGGAAGTCCACGCCGTACTGGCCGCCGTCGACGCGCAGCAGGTCGAAGTAGCGCTTGCCCTCGAACGCCAGCTCCACGCGGCGCTCGCGCAGCACGGCCTGGCGGAACTCCGCCTGCGAGAGGCCGGCGAGGTCGCCCAGCCCGGCGCGCCGGCGCACCCGGTTCAGCGGCGCGAACGCCTCCTGCGTGCGGCCCAGCTCGTTGAGCGCCTCGGCCTTCATGAGCAGCACGTCGGCGAAGCGCAGCACCGGGAAGTTCAGCGGGCTCTCGTCGTACGAGGTGGCGACGGACTTGGCGACGAGGAACTTGCGCACGTTGTAGCCGGTCGTCGAATACGAGCTGCGGTAGTCCTGCCCGTCGAACTTCGGGCCGCCCTCGTAGAGGACGGTCACGTCCTTGCGCCGGTCGCCCGGCTCGTAGGCGTCGACGAACTCCTGCGTCGGCTGGTTCCAGCCCCAGCCGCCGGCGACCATGCCGGCGTTGCGCGGGCCCATGAAGGTGCTGTGCCAGGCCGACTGGTTCTCGTTGCTCCAGAAGTCGACGCTGGTCTTCCCGTAGTACTGCACCTCGAAGAGCGATTCCGGCCCGTTCTCGGCGTTGGGGCTGAAGTTCTGCGCGTAGCTGGAGTTGAGCGTGTAGCCGAGCGCTTCCACCTGGTTGGCCAGCTCCACCACGCGCTGCCACTGGCCCAGCGTCAAGGAGACCTCGGCCAGCAGGCCGGCGGCGCTGCCGCGCGAGGCGCGGCCCAGGTCCCCCGCCGCGTAGGCCGACTTCGGCGGCAGCAGCTTCAGCGCGGCCTCCAGGTCCGGGAGGATGAGCTCGTTGTAGATCTCCGCCGCCGTCGCGCGCGCCGGGCGGAGGTCGTCGCCCGGGTTCTGCGGCACGGTGATCTTGGGCACGCCGCCGAAGAAGCGCACCAGGTTGAAGTAGTAGAGCGCGCGCAGGAAGTGCGCTTCGCCGAGCACGCGCTGCTTCAGCTCGTCGCGGATCTTCATCTCCGGCACCTTCTGCAGCACCACGTTCGCGCGCAGGATGCCCGGCCAGGGGCCGCGCCAGAGGTCCAGCACGCCGGGGTTGGAGCTGAGCGCCACGAAGTCGGCGAGGTTCTTCGTCTCCACGCCGTCGGTGCCGCCGCCGGCGCCCACCACGCTGTTGCCGGCGATGATGTCGGTGGTCCACATCCGCATGTTGTACAGCTTCGGCCACTGCAGCGGCTGGTAGGCGCCGTTGATCGCCGCGACGGCGTCCTTCTCGTCGACGTAGAAGTTCTCCGTGTTGATCGAGTCCGGCGGCTCCGTCTGCAGGATGTCCTGGCAACCGGTGAGCAGCAGGGCGGCCAGCAGCCCGCCGAGGTGTCTGCGCGCAAGCATGAGAGACCGTCTCCTGGGTAGCTTAGAAGCCGAGGTCGACGCCGACACTGAGCGTGCGGGTCACCGGGTACAGGTTGTTGTCGATGCCGTTGAGCCCGACCTCCGGGTCGAAGCCGGTGTAGCCGGTGAGCGTCCACAGGTTTTGGGCGGCGGCGTAGACGCGGGCGCGCGCGGCGTTCAGCCGCTGCGTCAGCGCGCTCGGCAGGGTGTAGCCGACCGTCAGGTCCTTGAGGCGCAGGTACGAGCCGTCCTCGATGAAGCGGTCCGAGGCGCGCGCGTTGCCGTTGGGGTCGGCGTAGACGGCGCGCGGCATGGTGGTGCTGGTGCCCGGCCCCGTCCAGCGCCGCTCGACCGCCCGCGTCTGGTTGCGCGCCGACATCATCCCTTCCGTCCAGATGCGGTTGGCGTTGAAGATCTCGTTGCCGTAGACGCCCTGCACGAAGAGGCGTACGTCCAGGTTGCCGTAGCGGAGGCTGTTGCTCAGACCGAAGCTGAAGTCCGGGTTCGGGTCCCCGATGAAGGTGCGGTCCTGGTCGTTGATGAGGCCGTCGTTGTTCAGGTCCACGAAGCGGAGGTCGCCCGGCGAGGTGCGGTTGTACGGGTCGGCGCCCGGCACCTGTACGGCATAGGCGTCCACCTCGGCCTGCGTCTGGAAGATGCCGTTGGTCACGAAGCCGTAGAACGCATCCAGCGGGTGGCCGGCCTGCAGGCGCGCGAGCTTCCAGTTGAAGTCGATGTCGCCGCGCACCAGGGGGATGGTGTCGTTCAGGCTGACGACCTCGTTGCGGTTGTGCGAGAAGTTGAAGTCCGTCGTCCACTCCACCGGGCCGCGCAGGTTGTCGGTGGAGAGCGTCAGCTCGAAGCCGGTGTTGCGGATCTTGCCGGCGTTGATCGAGGGCGTCGCGATGTCCGAGTAGCCGGTGGTGACGGGCACGGACATCGGCACCAGCATGCCGGTGGTGTTCTTGACGTAGCCGTCGAGCGTCAGGCGCACGCGGTTGTCGAAGGCGCTGGCGTCGAGGCCGACGTTGAACTGGTCCACGCTCTCCCAGTGCACCGTCGGGTTCGGCATCACGTTGGGCACCACGCCGCTGACGACCTGGCCGCCGAAGTTGTACTGGACGGTCTGCAGCACCGAGGCGAAGGCGTAGTTGCCGATCTCCTGGTTGCCGGTGGAGCCGTAGCCGAGGCGCAGCTTCAGGTCGTCGAGCAGCGTCACGCCCTCGAAGAAGCCCTCGTTGGAGACCCGCCAGGCCGCCGAGACGCTGGGGAAGAGGCCCCACTTGTTGCCCTCCCCGAAGCGGCTGCTGCCGTCGCGGCGCAGGGTAGCCGTCAGCAGGTAGGTGTCGTCGTAGTCGTAGTTGATGCGGCCCATGAAGGAGAGCAGCCCCCAATCGCTCTCGTTGCCGCCCAGTTTGGGCGGCCGGATGCCGTTGCCCAGCTCCTGCGTGCGCTCGCTGGCGAAGCCCTCCACCGAGCCGTTCATGTACGCGAAGCGGTTGGCCTGCGCGCTGGTGCCGACCATGAGCTTCACGTCGTGCACGTCCGCGAAGACGCGCTCGTAGGTGAGCGTGTTGTCCACCAGCCAGGTGGTGCTGCGGTGGTATGCCTCGCCGAGGTACGACTGCTCCTGCGGGCTGGGCTGCCAGTTGTACTGCGGCGACCAGGTGCGCGTGTTCCAGAAGTTGGCCTGCAGGCCGAGGCTGGTGCGCAGGTTCAGGCGCTCGGAGAACTTCAGGTCGCCGTAGACGGAGCCGATCAGGTTGTAGCCCAGCGTGGAGTTGTCGATCAGCTCGGCCTGGCCGATGGGGTTGATCACGTCGCCCACCCACTCCGAGCGGCCGATCGGGCCGCTGTAGCTGCCGTCCTCGTTGAAGATCGGCTGGCCCGGCTGCGCGGCCATGGCGGCGGCGACGTTGCCGTTGCCGCTGCGCTTGAGGTCGTGGTTCAGCGTCAGGTTGTTGCCGAAGCTGAGCCACTCGCGCACGCTCGTCTGGCCGTTGAGCTGCACGGTGTAGCGCTCGAAGCCGGTGTTGCGGATGACCCCGTCCTGGCGCAGCACGTTGCCCGAGACGTAGAAGCTCGCGTTCTCGCCGCCACCGGCGTAGGAGAGCGAGTAGTTGCGGATGGGCGCCACCCGCAGCATGGTGCCCAGCCAGTCGGTGCCGGCGCCCAGCGCCTCGGGCGTGGAGAAGGCCGGGTTCGGCGCGCGGCCGGCGTTCTCCATCATCTCGTTGTGCATGCGCGCGAACGAGGCGGCGTCCAGCATCTCCACCACGTCGGCCACCTGCTGGTAGCCCTGGTAGGTGCTGAACTCCAGGCCACCCCCCGCCGTGCCCTTCCGGGTGGTGATCATCACCACGCCGTTGGCGCCGCGCGAGCCGTAGATCGCCGTCGCGCTGGCGTCCTTGAGCACTTCGATGGACTCGATGTCCTTCGGGTTGATCTGGTTCAGCCCGTCCTTGATCGGCACGCCGTCGAGCACGATCAGCGGCTTGCTGTCGCTGTTGATCGAGCTGATGCCGCGGATGCGGAGGGTGGCGTCGTCGCCCGGCCGGCCGGAGGAGATCACCGTCACGCCCGCGGCCCTGCCCTGCAGCGCCGCGCTGACCGCGGGCACCGGCAGCGAGGCCAGCTCCTCACCCTTGACGGAGACGATGGAGCCGGTCACGTCGCGCCGCGCCTGCGTGCCGTAGCCGACGACCACCAGCCCCTCCAGCGCCACGGCCTGCGCCTGCAGCGCGAAGTCCGCCGTGACGCTCGCGCCGCTGGCCACCGTGACCGCCTGCTGCTGGGGCGCGTAGCCGACCATGCTGGCCTGGACGCGGTGGCTGCCGTCCGGCACGCGCGTCAGGGTGAAGGCGCCGTCCTCGCGCGTCAGCGCCCCGATCGGCGTGCCCACGACGGTCACCTGCGCGCCGGGCAGCGCGCGCCCGCTCGCCGCGTCGGTGACGCGGCCGGTGATGGTGCCCTGCACGCGCTCCGCCTGCGCCCGGCTGGCGCGGAAGACGGTGGCGTCGCCGCCGGCCGAGACCCGCACCTCCAGCCCGGTGCCGTGCAGCGCGCGCTGCAGCGCCTCGCCGGCGGCGAGCGAGTCGGCTCGCAGCGAGACGCGATGCCCCGCGGGCAGCACGTCCGGGCTGTAGGTGAGCCGGAGCTGACCAAGCCGCGCGATCTCGCCCAGCGCGCTCGCCAGCGGCGTGTTCTCCAGGTCCAGGCGGATCCGCCGCCGGGCGGCGTCCGCCGGGGCGGCTTCGCGGAGGGCCGCGGCGGGCGGCCGCTCGGCCTGCGCCGCTCGGGCGATCTCCTGCGCCTGCGCGAACCCACTGGCGAGAGGCGGCGGGGCGACCAGCAGCCACGTGGCCACCGCCAAGGCTAACCTGCGCTCGAAACGCATACTCGTCTCCTGACCACGGAAGGGCGACGAAGAATGAAGGGGACCAGTGGCAAGGGGACTGGTCGGGAAACACGCATCTAGGGCACCAGCACCACCGTGTCGCCGCGCTGCTCGTAGCGCGCGTCGAGGGCGAGCACGATCCCCGCGAGCACGTCCGCCAGCGGCACGTCGCCCGCGGTGGTGGCAATCAGCCGCGCCGCCAGGCGCGGGTCTTCGACCTTCAGCTCCGCGTCGTACCAGCGCCCCAGCTCGGCGAGCGCCTCCGCCAGCGGCCGATCCTTCAGCACCAGCACGCCGCGCGTCCACGCGAAGTAGGCGTCGAGCGATTCGGCGTTGGTGACGCTCGCGCGCCCGTCCGCCGCCAGGCGGCCGACCTGCCCACCGCCGAGCGCGACCTCCGCCGCTGCCGCACGGGCCGGACGGAGCGCGACGCGCCCTTCGGCCACCGCGACCTCCACCGCCCGCGCTTCGGGGTAGGCCCGCACCACGAAGCGCGTGCCCACGACCCGGGTGGTCACCCCCTGCGGCGTGCGGACCAGGAACGGCCGGGCGGCGTCGGGGGCGACCTCGAACTGCGCGAGCCCCGTGAGCCCGACCTCGCGCCTGGCCCCGGCGAGCTCGGCGGCGTAGCGCAGGGTGGACTCGGCCCCCAGCCGCACGCGCGAGCCGTCGGGCAGCACCACCTCCTTCGTCTCGCCTCGCGGCGCGCTCACCTCCGCTACCGCGGGCGCCCGGCCGGGCGCCGACGGCCGGCTCAGCATCCAGCCCAGCCACGGCCCCAGGAGGAGCCCGGCCAGGACGGCCGCCCGCAGCGCCACGCCCCGCCAGCCCCGCGACTCCGCGGCCGACGCGCGGCGCGCGGGAGTGGGAGCGGAAGCGGGGGCCGCGGCGGGCGCGGGCGCAGGGCGCTCGGCGTGCAGGCGGGCGAGGACCTGCGGCCAGTCGGCCTCGGCGTCGTAGCGGCTCGCGGCGTCCGGCCGGCCGGAGAGCGCCCAGGCCTCACGCAACAGCGTCCACAGGCGGAGGTGCTCCGGGTCGGCCGCGATCCAGGCGTGCAGCCGCGCCCTCTCCTTCGCGGTGGCCACGTTCGCCAGCGCGCGAGCGATCAGGTGATAGTCGGGCGACGAGCGGTTCATGCGGGCAGCTACCAGGCGAGGGGAGGTTGGTTTCCGGCCTCTAGACCCCTCAGCGCGGGGCTTCCCCTAGCCTGGCACCCGGTGGGAGGGCGGCAGCGTGGTGGGAGTGGAGCGCTCCTCAGGAGATCCAGGGCGAGAGCCCCTCGCGCAGGCCGCGCAGGGCGCGCGCGATGTGGTTCTCCACCGTGCGCGCCGACACGCCCATGACCGCTGCGATCTCGGCGTAGCTCAGCCCCTGCTGGCGGTGCAGGAGATAGGCTTCGCGGCTGCGCTCCGGAAGCTGCTCGATCGCCCGCTCGACCGCCGCCGCCAGCTCGACGACGCGGGTGTAGTCCTCGGGAGTCGGCGGCGGGCTTCCCGCGCCGGGCGCGGCTGCGGCGTGCGTCATCTGGGCGAGCCCCCTCTCCACCACGCCGCGATGGCGCAGCAGCTTGAACGACCGGTTGCGCACCGCGGTGAACAGGTACGCCTTGAGGTTGTCGCAGCCCTGCCACGACTGCCGCTGCTCCCAGATGCGGACGAACACGTCCTGCACGACGTCGCGCGCGGCGTCGGGCGAGCCGACGAACCGCTCCGCGAAAGCACAGAGGGGTTCGTAGTACAGCCGGAAGATCGCCTCGAACGCCGCCACGTCGCCCGCCCGGCTGCGGGCGACCCACGCGCGCTCGACGTCCGAGGACGCGCCGGGCGTGGGCGTCACCTCGTCAGCACCAGACTGGCTCATACGTCGCGCAGATAGCACTCCCATCCCTCGTTCGCGAGGTCACCGCTGCTCGGGCACCGCCCCGCGCTGGCTGCGCGCCGCCGCCGCAGCAGCATTGTTAGACCAATTGACAAATACCGCCCGCTGCCCCTCCTGTCGTCCGTGCAAAGGCGGCTGGGCCGCCCGCCGCGGCGTCAGCTCCGCAGCGCCCGGCCGTAGCGCACGACTACCGCGTCCGCGTCGGTCGAGATCAGCACGTCCAACCCGGTGTCTGCGAGCACCGTCAGCAGGGCGTCGGCGGTGGTGATCCGGCCGGCGCTCAGCGAGACGACCCGCTCCCGCGGCAGGATGTCCGCGCTGTAGGTGAGCCGCAGCCCCCCCAGGCGGGCGATCCGCTCCAGCGCGGTGCGCAGCGGGACGGCCTGCAGCTCGACGGCGACGACCCGGCGCAGCAGCGGCAGCCGCGCGGAGTGCTCGCGCAGCGAGAGAAACGCGGGCGCTCTCGGCGCGAGCTTCGCGGCGTCGGCCAGTCGGCCGGCCTGGCCGTGTGCTACGGCCGGCGCAGCACATCCGAGCCACGTTCCGGCGGCGAGCGCCAGCATCAGGGTACGGTTCACGATGCGGTCAGAAAGGGGTCCGGCCCACGCCTGTCGGTCCGTTCCTCCTGGACCCTTCAGCGGGGCGTTCCCCCTAGCGCCCGCGAGCCGTGCAGGCCCCACGTAGCGCCCGGCTCACAACGGTTGTTTCTCCGGGTCTGCGACCATAACCCCGTAGACCCGCCCGGGTCAATCGGGAAAACCCCCGACCGGGCCAAAGAGATTCTCTCCGGGGTCTCCTGAAGAGAAACAGGATTCAGGATTCGGGATTCAGGATTCAGGGGAGCCCGGTTACGTCGTCCAGGGTCGGCGCAGCCGGTGGGCGACTGAACCGAAACAGGATTCGGGATTCAGGGGGTGGGGCTGCCGGCTGCCAGCTTCCAGCTACCGGCTGCCGGCTGCCGGCAACCCCGGGGGTTCGCCGGCAGCCGGTAGCCGGTAGCTGGAAGCCGACAGCCCTTGAATCCGTTCAGCCGATCCAGATGGCGTTGGGGAAGAGGTCGGGAAAGAGGAGGGGGTCACGGGCCTGCAGCGTGGGCTGCAGTGCACTCGGCCGCGGCGGGAGCGGGTGGCGGAAGCGCGGACGGCGCGGGGTGCCGAGCCGCCAGCTCGGGCGGTACACCAGGCGGTCGGCGGCGGCGGGGGCAGCGGGCGGGGGCGCATCCGCCGCGCCGTCGTTCGGCGGCGGTGCGTGCTCGCGGTCCGCGTAGCTGACGCACACGTCCTCGGGCAGCGCGCTGGCCACGTAGCTGAAGCGCTTCATCCACTCGCCCGGCGGTGCCCACTCCGCCGCGCCGTCGTCGCCGAGGCGGCGGCAGAGCCGGCCCTCCGCCACGGCCACGTCCTTCCAGAAGCCGTCCAGCTCCAGGCCCTGGCACCAGGCGCCGACGGTCGCGCCGGCGCGCCAGACGCCGTTGTCCACCAGGCGGCGCGCGCACTTGGCGACGAACGCCGGGCTCTCGCCGAGGTAGCGCGCCAGCCGGTCGACGTTCTGCCCCAGGTAGAGGCCCGCCAGCAGCAGCACGCCGGCGCGGAACGTCTCCGAGCCGGGGTCCAGCCCGGGCGCGAGGGCAGCGACCTCCTCGCGCAGGAGCGCGGGAGGCGGGGTGCGGCGGTGCTGCGGGCTCGTCGCGATCATCAGCTTCTCTCCACCTCGTCGTCCGCTCGTGGGGACACGCCGCTGCCGCAGCGTAAGACACTCTGCGCCCCTCGGGGGTACGGCAACCGCTCGCGCGGAAGGCGTTATTTCGCCCCGGATCCAAGTCGGGTTGCATTGCGCGGCGTTCGGCGCAGAATGCGGCGCCCCGTCTGGCTGTCGGCCGTGGTGTGCGCGGCCGGATCGGCGCCGCAATTCGCCGCTCCGCTGCTGGGTTTTCCGCGCAGCGCGCGCCCCGCGCGCCCGCCCACGGCGGGCGCGGCGCGCCGGGAGAAGAGCAGGATGCGTGCACAACCGCCGACAACGCATGGAGTTGCGGCGCTTCGGAAAACCCGTCCTCCCTGTAGGTCAGCGCGGTGTCACCTGGCGGAGGGTGCGGGCGAGGGCGAGCGGCGCGAGGGGGGTGGAGAGGTGGGTCTCGCCGGCGAGCACCAGCAGCTCGGCGTGCGGCAGCAGCCGGGCGAGGCGCTCGCCCTGCGCGGCGGGCACCAGCCGGTCGGCGGCGCCGTAGACGAGCAGCGTCGGCGCGCGCACGGCGCGGGCGGCGTCCTCCAGCCGCAGCGATTCGAGCAGCTCGTTGAGCGCGGCGACGTAGCCGAAGGCGCCGGGGCGCGGCGCCTCCAGCCGCAGCGGATAGGCGCCGCGCCGCACCGGCCCGAACGAGGGGATCAGGCCGGTGAGGCCGTAGTGCGCGCGCTCGCGCCACCAGGCGCGCAGCAGCGGCCGGCCCAGCTCGGCCCGCAGGGCACGCGGAGAGAACTCGACGCGCAGCGGCGCCACCTGCAGCGTGGCGCTGACGAAGGCACCGGGCAGGTCCGCCAGCGCGCGCAGCAGCAGCGCGCCGCCCAGGCTGACGCCGACGCCGTGCAGCGGCAGGGCGTCGCTGTCGGCGTCCGGCCACGCCTGACGCAGCGCGGCGGGCACGGCGCCGGGCGCCGCCTCCGCGCGCAGGCGCGTGCCGCTGTGCCGGCCGTGCCCGTCCACGTCGAAGCTGGCGACCTCGCAGCCGCGCCGCAGCAGCGCCTTGCACAGCCCCACGAGCGCGAAGAGCGCGTCGTTGCCCGCGCCGTGCACCAGCAGCACGCGCGCCCGCGGCGGGCCGGGCGGCGCCAGGCGGTAGGCGCTCACCTCGCCGCCCGCCTCCGGGCGCGCGTAGCGCAGCCGCTGCCAGCGCCCGCCGCGCGCCTCCAGCCAGCGGCGAAAGGCGCGCTCGAAGGCGAACTCCCGAGGCCGCGGCTCGCTCACGGCGGCGTGCGCCCGCCCGCCTTCGCCTGGTCGCTGTCGCCGGCCATCCAACCCGTGCCCGCCGCCTGGCCGGCCGCCGCCTGGCCCTGCCGCTCCAGGACCTCCGCTTCCGCCGCCGCCGCGCCCGCCGCGCCCAGCACGGCACCGCGCGGCGCCAGCGCCGGCCCCACCGCGCCGGTGATCAGCCGCGCGCTGCGCTGCCAGGTCAGGAACGACCACGCCCACTGGATGAACACCACCACGCGGTTGCGGAAGCCGATCAGGAAGAGGATGTGGATGAAGAGCCAGATCACCCAGGCGAGGAAGCCGCGCAGCCGCGCGCCGGCGATCTCCGCGACCGCCGCGCTGCGGCCGATCGTCGCCATGCTGCCCTTGTCGCGGTAGCGGAAGGCGGCACGCGGCTCGCCGTTGAGCGTGCGCCGCAGGTTGCCCGCCGCGGTGCGGCCCATCTGCATGGCGACCTGGGCGACGCCCGGCAGCGGCGCGCCGTCGGGCGTGTGCGCGAAGTGCGCGAGATCGCCGATCACGAAGACCTCCGGGTGCCCCGGCACGGAGAGGTCCGGCTCCACGAGCACGCGGCCGACCCGGTCGCTCGGCACGCCCAGCCGCCGGCCCAGCGGCGAGGCGGTGACGCCCGCCGCCCAGACGACGTTGCGCGTGGGGAGGAACTCCTCGCCGACCCAGACGCCCTCGGGCTCGATGCGCGTGACGACGGCCTGCGTGCGCACCTCCACGCCCAGCTTGCGGAGCGCGCGCTCGGCGTAGGCCGAGAGGTCTGCCCCGTAGGCCGGTAGGATGCGCGCGCCGCCCTCCAGCAGCAGCACGCGCGAGGCGGACGGGTCGATGCGGCGGAACTCGCGCTGCATCGAGCGGCGCGCGACCTCGGCCATGGCGCCGGCCATCTCCACGCCCGTCGGGCCGCCGCCCACCACCACGAACGTCTGCAGCGCGCGGCGCCGCTCGGCGTCCGGCTCCTGCTCGGCGGCCTCGAAGGCGAGCAGGAAGCGGCGGCGGATCTCGACCGCGTCCTCCGTCGTCTTCAGCCCCGGCGCGGCCGGCTCCCACTCCGGGTGGCCGAAGTAGTGGTGCGTGGCGCCGGTGGCGAGGATGAGGAAGTCGTAGGCGAGGCGGTCGCCGTCGGCGAGCCGCACCTCGCGCCGCGCCAGGTCGAGGGCGACGACCTCGGCCATGCGTACGGCGGCGTTGGGCTGCCGGCGCAACAGGTGGCGGATCGGCGCGGCGATATCCGCCGGCGAGAGCGCCGCGGTCGCCACCTGGTAGAGCAGCGGCTGAAAGAGGTGGTGGTTGCGGCGGTCGACGAGCGTCAGCCGCACGGGCGCGTGGCGCAGCGCGCGCGCCGCGCGCAGCCCGCCGAAGCCGCCGCCAATGATGACGACGTGCGGTAGCCGCTCTGCAGAGGTGGTCATGGCGATGCTCCCCGGGTCGGGTGGCGGCAGCGAACTGCGCGGCGCGCGCCCTGCAAGGCGGACGCCGCGCCGGGCTGGCTGCGTCGTATCTCCCCCTCTGCCCCGGAGGCCGCATGCCCGTGAAGCCGTGGTTCCGTGCGCTGCTGCTGCTCTCGCTCGGCGGCTGCGCTCTGCTGCCCCGCCGCGCCGCCACGCCCGAGCAACTGCGCGCGCAACTGCTGGACGCCGACCGCGCCTTCGCCGCCGCCGCGGCGGTGCGCGGCCTCGACGGCTGGCTGGAGTTCCTGGCGGACGACGCCGTGCGCATCCCGCGCCCGGGTGCGGCGGCGGTGCGCGGCCGCGCGGCGATCCGCGAGCTGGACGCGCCGACGTTCGCCGACCCCGCCGTGCAGTGGCGCTGGCAGCCGCTCGACGCCGGCGTCTTCGCCGATGGCCGGCACGGCTTCACCACCGGCCGCTTCCGCCTGCTGCGCCGCGAGGGCGCCACCGAGCGGCTGCTCGGCGAGGGTGCCTACGTCACCTGGTGGCGCCGCGAGGAGGACGGCCGCTGGCGCGTCATCCTCCACACCGGCGCGCCGGACGCACCCGGCGCGGCCGCGCCGCCGCCGGGCTGATCGGGGACGCAGCGCAGGTACCCGTCAGCTCACGGCTCGCAGGCGCTCGGTCTCACCCGATATCGAGCAGGCGCGCCGCCTTCAGGACTGCGGGGCTGGTGACGTGTAGAGCAACCGGCGAATCGTAGGTGGGCGCGTGGCTGGGGAGCCGATCGCGGAAGAGCACCACCGTGTGCCACTCGCCCCAGAAGGCGGATCACCAGCGGAGCCCCAGGTACTCTCGCGCGTAGAGGTCGACCGCGAGTTGCCGAGTGCGTTCGCGGTTCCGCAGCGCCGGCGTCTCGGCCGTGATGCCGAGGTCGCGCAGCGTGGCCGGCTCGCAGAGGTCCGCGAGATGACGCCAGACCTCCGGCACTAGCGTCGCCGAGACCAGGGCCAGGCCCTGGCCCCATTCCGTGAGGTCGTCGTTGCTGAGCGGGGCCGGCAGGTTGCGGTACGCCTGGATCTTCTCCGCGACGGCGTGCTCTTCGGACTCTGCCAGGTAGATGACGCCGCGAGCGACGCCCGGAAGATCGAACCGGTTGCCGCCCTGGCCGCCGGGCACGAACGCGGCGGAGAAGCGCTCGCCCTCCGCCGCGTCCGGATGCCACGGGAAGACCCGCCGGAGCGGAACCGGGCTCACGCGAAGGCCCCGCTCTTCTGCGCCTCGATCGCGGCGATCACGTCCGAGACGCGGCCGTCGCGAAGCACACTGATCGGACGACGATTGTCCAGGTGCGCGTTCACGCCGTGCAGCCACTTGGGGATCGAGCTCTCCGCGAGATAGCCCGACAGGAGAGCGATGACCGCGTCAAGCCCGATGATGCGGTCTCGGTTCTCCGGGTCGGGCACCTGACCCTCGCGCCAGCGGCGCGGCTGCGCACGGCTGACGTCGAGCACCTCTGCGACCGCGGCGTCGCTACCGAGGACGCGGGCGATCTGGTCGAGCCGATCCACGACGCGGCCGAGCGCCGGTGCAGAGACCTCGGGAGCCCGCCGCTCCTCAGGCTCCATCGAGCGGGCCTGGGCGTTCTGCGCCATAATCCGCACCTCCTGAAGCGAAAACAGGGGCCGGGGGTCAGGGGTCGGGGAAACGGCACCCCATGATTTCACGCGCCAGCGCCGGCGCAGCCGGTGGACGACTGAAGCGTGTACCGGTAGCGCCGGAGCCAGCGCGCGACGGGTGATGTAGCGCGCTACATGAGTATGCACGACGCCAGAGACGGACACAAGCGCGAGGCGCGGGACGGAGGCCGCCGTCCCGCGGGTGCGGGTGCTACCACGGCCTCCCGCAGCCGCAACGCACCGCAAACGCGGAACGCGGAGCTGAACGTCGCCGGCCATCGCCGTCGTTCAGTTCCGCGTTCCGACTTCCGCATTCCAACTTCCAACTTCCACATTCCGCCTTCCGCCTTCCGCCGGCGCTCAACTGCGCCGTGCGGTCACGGTCACGCGCTCGAGCTGGCAGGGGTTGTCGGCGGTGCCGCAGTCCAGCCGGGGCGCGCTGGTGAAGCTGCTGGCGGCCTGGTGCGGCGTGTCCTGCGCCGTGGTGCGGACCGGCTCGATGCCACAGGCGGCGAGCGAGGCGGCGGCGGCGGCGGTCAGCAGCACGGTGCGGAGCGTGCGCGTGGTGGCGAGCATGGTGGCCTCCCGGAGCGAAGGGTACAGGGGCCGGCGCGGCCCCACTGCAGTGTCCGTCTGCAGAGTATGACGCCGCCGACCTCCGGAAGGTTTCTATCATGGGACAAACCCATCTCACCGGGGGATGAACGGCCCCTGTCGGGGGACGGCCGTCGGTAGATCTCCCCACACGCCGGGCGCGACCGGTGCCCGCCCGCGGGCGAGCTGCTGCTGCCGGCGGCCCAGCCAGAGCGCGACGGCCAGTCACAGCGCCGAGAGCGGCACCGCGACCCAGGCGATGCCCGCCACTCCGAGGCCCAGCCCGCCCAGCAGCGCGTAGCTCCAGGCGCCCACCTGGTCGCCGGCGCGGTAGACGAAGGTGTCGATGAAGCTCTTCGCCTTGTACTTGTCTTCGCGCGGCACCGCGGTGAAGAGCACCTCGCGCGTGGGCCGGGCGACCGCGAAGTTGCCGGCGCGCCGCAGCACCTGGAACACCGCCACCAACCCCAGCGCCGGCAGCAGCGCCAGCCCCAGGAAGCCCGCCACCGAGACGGCCGGCAGCAGCGCCAGCGTCAGCCCGATGCCCAGCCACTTGAGCAGCCGCCCGGTCAACCCCGCCTGCACCACCACGGTGAGCACGTTGACCAGCACGTCGATGCGCGCGAAGAACGCGGTGCGCGCGTCGCGGTCGACGATGCCGCGCTCCACGATCTCCGCCTGCTGGAAGTACAGGAAGGTGCTGCCGATGGTGAAGAGCAGCATGTAGAGGCAGATACCCAGCAGGTAGGGCGAGCGCAGCGCGCGGCTCACCCCGGCCAGCGCGCCGCCGCCCAGCACCTCCTCGCCGGCGTGCTCGCCGGGCTCCAGCCGCCGCTCGCGCGCCAGCCGGCCCAGCGCGTACACGCACCAGACGCCCAGCTCGATCAGCGCGACCGAGGCCAGCAGCAGGTTGGCCTGGCCGACCACGGCGGCCAGCGCGGCGGTCAGCGTGCCGCCCAGGATGGCGCCGAGCGTGCCGCCCACGCCGATGAAGCCGAAGAGCCGCTTGCCCTGCTCGGTGCCGAAGACGGCGGCCATGAACGCCCAGAAGACCGACACCACGAACATGTTGAACCTGGATTATTCACCAGGATATCGTAGATGCCACGCGAATAGGCATTTCTGCGTTTTCCCGCTTCACCTCTTGGGTGAAGCCCCGAATCGGCTAAGACGCCGTCGAGACAGGCACTTGGGCAGATCTGGTGAATAACCCAGGTTGAAGACGCTGACCCAGACGAAGAAGGCGCGCCCCACCCACACCGCGTGCTCCGCCGGGCCCCAGGCGAGCAGCGCCCAGAAGAGCAGGAGGTTCAGCGAGAAGAAACGGTAGGTGTAGGGGATGAAGCGCCGGCGCGGGTAGCGCGCGACCAGCGCGCCGAAGAACGGCTGTGCGGCGAGCGTCGCCAGCAGGGTGCCGGTGAAGAGCCAGGCGAGGTTGTCCACGCCGCCGGCCACGCCCATCTCGTCGCGGATGGGCCGCAGCACGTAGTAGCTGGAGAGAATGAAGAAGAAGTAGCCGCAGGCGAGCAGCAGGGCGCGCAGCTCGTCGGCGCGCACCTCCACCACCGCCTGCAGCGCCCGCAGCGCCAGCGGGCGCCGCGGGGCCGCGAGGTTCGTCATGGCCGCCCTCTTCAGCCGTGGGCGCGGGCGTGCCAGGCCTTCAGCACCTCCGCCTCGCGCTCCGGCTTCAGCCCCGCCTGCAGCTTGGCCTGGCGCTCGGCGGGCAGCGTCTCGAACCACTGCAGCGTCTCGCGCGCCGTCTCGGCGAGCGGCCGGAAGCTGAGCCCCTTCGCCAGCGCGCGCCGGATGCTGACGCGCGCGTGGCCCGCCGTCTCGCCGCGCGGCGGCAGCCAGACGGGCATGTCCGCCCAGGCGCTGACCTGCTGCTGCTCCAGGAAGTCGGCGTCGGCGAAGGTGAAGCGCACCGGCCCGCGCGCCAGCGGGCGCATCGCCTCCAGCATCGCACCCATCGCCAGCGGGCGGGTGGGGCCGGTGGCGTTGTAGACGCCGGTGGCGTTCTGCTCGGCCAGGCGGATCGTCCACTCCGCGAGGTCGCGCGCGTCGATGATTTGCACCGGGTCCTGCGCGGTGCCGGGCGCCAGCACCTCGCCGCCGCGCGCGACGCGCACCGGCCAGTAGGTGAAGCGGTCCGTCGGGTCGCCGGGCCCGACGATCAGCCCGGGGCGGACCACCGTGGTGCGGCCCGGGAACCACTTCTCCGCCTCCTGCTCCGAGAGCGCCTTCAGCGGGCCATACAGCCCGCCGACGTTCTTGCGGAAACTGTCCATCGTCTCGGCCATCGCGTCCGCGCCCGGGTACGGCGCGACGGCGGCCGTCTCGTCCATCTCCGGCCGGCTGAGGTCGGCGTAGACGCTGATGGTGGAGATGAAGAGGTACTGGCGCGCGTGGTCCTTGAGCAGCGAGGCGGCGTCGCGCACCCAGAAGGGCAGCGTGGTGGGGTTGTCGATGACCACGTCCCAGTCGCGGCCCCGGAGCGAGGCGAGGTCGTGGTTGCGGTCGCCGCGCAGGTGCTCCACGCTCGCGGGCAGCTCCGCCTGGCGACGGCCGCGGTTGAAGACGCTCACCCGGTGGCCGCGTGCCACCGCGTAGCGCACCTGGTAGGGGCCGATGAAGCCGGTGCCGCCCAGGATCAGGATGCGCAGCGGCTCGGCCGCGCGGCCCGCCGGGTGCAGCAGGCGCTGCAGCGCGGCCGCCTCGCGCGTCTGCGCCAGCGAGCAGGCGCCGGCGGCGGCCAGCGTGGTGAGGAACTCGCGTCGGTTGGGCATGTCGTCGCTCGGGGGCTGAGATGGGGTGCGCCGTCGCTGAGGCTGCAGCGCGGCGCCGACGCGGCCCGCGCCTGCCGACCCGCATCGCGCCCGCATCATGCCCCCGGCCGCGCCGCGCCGGCCAGCGCGCTGAGACGAGCACTCGAGAATACGGGACGAACCCCGAGCCCGGCGGGCCGCGGGGCGGCCGGGGGCATGATGCGGGCGCGATGCGGGGTTCCGCCGGCAGCCGGCAGCCGGCAGCCGGTAGCCGTGGTGGGGCGGCGGCGGGGCCGCTATCTTGCGCCGTCGGCAGGACCGCGAGCGGGGAGGGCGCACTGGCGGATTCGTTCGATCTCTCGGAGCTGTACGACGAGTTCCGCGACGAGGCGCGCGGCCAGCTCGCGCGGCTCGACGCCGTGCTGCAGGCGAGCGCGGCTGGCGCCGCGCTCGCCGAGGACGAGCGCCGGGCGCTGCTGCGCGCGCTGCACACGCTCAAGGGCAACGCCGGCATGCTCGGCTTCCGGCCGCTGCAGCAGGCGGTGCACGAGATCGAGAGCCTCGTCAAGCAGCCGCCCGCGCACTGGCCGGCCGCGCTGCTCGGCGCGCTGTACGAACGTGCGGCGCTGCTGCGCGCCGCGGTGGACCGCGTCGGCACCGAGGCGCAGGCCGACGCCTTCGCGCGGCTCGGCGCCGCGCCCGCGCTGCCTCTGCCTACCGCTGCCCCCGCCACTCCGCCGTCTGCGCCGCACCCGCCTGCGCCGCCCGCCGAACCCGCCACCGAGCCGGCCACCGTGCGCGCCGAGGACCTGCGCGAGGACGTGCTGCGCGTGCCCTTCCTGCGGCTGGACGAACTGCTGAGCGAGATCGGCGAGCTGGGCGCGCGGCTGGCGGCGCTGGAGGCGTGGACGACGGAGCAGCGCGCGGCGCTGGAGGCGGCGGGGCTGCGGCGCGCCCTGCGCGAGCAGGTGCAGTCGCTCGCCGCCACGGCGGACGCGCTGCGGCGCCAGGGCACGGCGTTGCGGCTGGTGCCGCTCGGTCGGCTGTTCGCGCGCTTCCCGGCGCTGGCCGGCGAGCTGGCGCGCGCGCAGGGCAAGCCGCTGCGTGTACGAACGGAGGGCGAGGCCACCGAGCTGGACAAGGCGACCGCCGACGCGCTCGCCGAGCCGCTGCTGCACCTGGTGCGCAACGCGGTGGACCACGGCATCGAGCCGCCGGAACAGCGCCGCCGCGCCGGCAAACCGGCGCAGGCGACGCTCACGCTGCGCGCCGCGCAGGAGGGCGACCGCGTGCGCATCGAGCTGGAGGACGACGGCGGCGGCGTGGACGTGGCCGCGGTGCGCGCCCGCGCGCGAGAGCTGGGGCTGCTCTCCGCGGCCGACGAGGCGCCGAGCGACGAGGAGGTGCTGGAGCTGGTCTTCCGCCCCGGCTTCTCCACGCGGCGCGAGGCGAGCGAGCTCTCCGGCCGCGGCATCGGGCTGGACGCGGTGCGCGGCGCGCTGGCGCGGCTGCGCGGCGAGGTGACGCTGCAGAGCTGGCCGGGGCAGGGCAGCCGCTTCACGCTGCGGCTGCCGCTGACCGTGGCGCTGCTGCCGCTGCTCTTCTTCGAGGCGGCCGACGAGCGGCTGGCGCTGCCGAGCGCAGAGGTGGACGAGATCGTGCGGGCCGGCGAGCCGCAGTGGGTCGGCGGCGCGGAGGTGGTGAGCATCCGCGACGAGCTGCTGCCGCTGGCGCGGCCGGCGCGCCTCTTCGGCTGGAAGGAGACGCGCGAGCCGCGCTTCTGGATGCTGGTGCGCCACGGCGCGCGTGCCGTGGCGGTGGCGGCCGACCGGCTGCTGGAGGAGCGGCCCGCCACGCTGCGCGCGCTGCCCGCCGCGCTGGGGCCGGCGCGCGGCGTTGCCGGCGCGACCGTCGCGCCGGACGGCCGCGTCGTCCTGCTGCTGGACCCCGGCGAGATCGTGGCCCTGAACGTGGACCTGCACCGCGGAGGCGCGGCCGATGCCTGAGCGCGCGAAGATCCTGGTGGTGGAGGACAGCCCGATGATGGCGCGCATGTACCGCCTGGTGCTCGGCGCCGAGCACGAGGTGCTGCTCGCCGAGAACGGCGTCCAGGGGCTGGACTGGGCCGCCCGCCAGCCGGACCTGGCGCTGGCCGTCGTCGACATCAACATGCCGCAGATGGACGGGCTGGAGTTCCTGCGCCGGCTGCGCGGCGAGCTGCAGCGCACCGAGCTGCCGGTGCTCGTCTGCTCGACGGAGGCCGCCGAGAGCGACCGGCAGGCGGCGTTGGCCGCCGGCGCCACCCGCTTCCTGCCCAAACCCTGGACGCCGGCGCAGTTCGCCGCCGTCGTCGCCGAGCTGCTGGGCGAGGCGCCGTGAGCCCGGCGCCCGCCGAGGCGGTGGCGGTGCGTCTGGGCGCCGCCGAGTTCGCGCTGCCGCTGCCGCGCGTGCGCGCGGTGCTGCGCCCGCCGCCCATCACGCGCACGCCCTTCCCCCCGCCCGACGTCTGCGGCGTGGTGCAGGTGCGCGGCGCGCTGCTCGCCGTGCTCGACCTCGGCACCCGGCTGCGCGGCCGGCCGGCGCGCCGCCCGGGGCGCCTGGTGGTCGTCGCCGGCGCCGCGCCCGAGCCCGTCGCCCTGCTGGTAGACGCCGTCAACGGCCTGGTGGCGGTGCCGGCGCTGCCGCTGCCGCCGCCGGCCGAGGCCGAGGCGCCGCTGCCCGAGGGCTGGCTCGCCGGCGTGCTGCGCCCGGCGCCCGGCCGGCTCGTCACCCTCCTGAACCTGGACGCCGTGCTCACGGCAGAGAGCGCATGAACCGCCTGGCCGAACGCTTCCGCGACGCGCGCGTGCGCACCAAGATCCTGCTCGGCTTCGTGCCGGTGCTGCTGCTGCTGCTCGTCATCGGCACCATCGTCTTCCTGCAGTCCGCGCGCATCGGCGCGAACGCCCGCGAGCTGGAGCGCGCCGAGACGATGCGCGCGCTGGGCATGCAGTTCGGCCTGGCGGTGACCGACCGCACCAACGCACTGCGCGACTTCGTCATCACCGGCCAGGACGCCGCGCTCGTGCCCTATCGCGACGCCACCGCGCGGCTGGACGTGCTGCTCGACAGCGCCCGCCTGCTGGCGCGCTCCGCGCAGCAGCGCGCGCGGCTGGACACCATCGCGCGCGTCACCCGCGCCTGGGAGACGGAGTACGCCGCGCGGGTCATCGCGCTGCGGCGCGCCGAGCGCAGCGCCGAGTTGACGCAGCTCTTCCTCAGCGGCGAGCCGCGGCTGCGGCTGCAGGCGATCCGCACCGTGCTGCAGGCCTACGACGCGCGTGCCGGCAGCATCAGCGCGGCGGCGCGCGCCGCGACGCTCCAGTCCGTGCGGGGCATGCGCTGGACGGCGGCGCTCGCCACGCTGCTGGCCGTCGTGGCCGCGGTGCTGATCGCCTCCTGGCTCGCGGGCCGCATCGCGCGCCCGCTGAACCGTGCCGTCGACTTCGCGCGCGTCGTCTCCGCCGGCGAGCTGACGCAGCGGCTGCACGCCGAGGGGCGCGACGAGCTGGGCGCGCTGAGCAGCACGCTGAACGGCATGGCCGACGACCTGCGCGGCGCCGTCTCCGGCGTCGGCGGCGCCACGGTGCAGGTGGCGGCGGCGGCGGAGCAGATCGCCGCCAGCTCGCAGCGGCTGCTGCAGACGATCGACGAGCAGGTCGTCGCCACCGAGCAGACCTCCAGCTCGATGGAGGAGATCGCCGCGCAGATCGGGCGCGTCGCCGCCAGCGCCGAGTCGCTCGCCGCTTCGGTCGAGCAGACCTCGACCTCCATGGCCCAGATGGGGCACGCCATCGAGCAGACGGCCGGCAGCGCCGACACGCTGGGCGCGGCGGTCGAGGAGGCCTCCAGCACCATCGAGGAAATGGCCGCCTCCATCCACCAGGTGGGCCGGCACGTGGAGGAGACGCGGCAGATCGCGCTCGCCGCCGAGGGCGACGCGCGCGGCGGCGGCGCGGCGGTCGCGCGCACGCTGGAGGGCATGCGCCGCATCCAGGCGGAGGTCGAGCAGCTCGGCGGCGCCATCCAGCGGCTGGGCGAGCGCGGCGAGGCGGTCGGGCAGATCTCGGAGCTGATCGAGGACATCGCCGACCAGACGAACCTGCTGGCGCTGAACGCCGCCATCGAGGCTGCGCGCGCGGGCGAGCACGGCCGCGGCTTCGCCGTCGTCGCCCAGGAGATCCGGCGGCTGGCCGAGCGCAGCGTGGAGTCGGCGCGCGAGATCGGGCAGACGATCCGCGGGGTGCGCGGCGAGGTCGAGCGCGCGGCGGCAGGCAGTAGCGGCGTGGCCGGCCGCACGCGCGAGGGCATCGCGCTCGCCGAGGACGCGGCGCAGGCGCTGGAGAAGATCGTGGGCTCCTCGGCCCGCACGCGCGAGCTGATGGAGGAGGTCGCGCGCGCGGCCGCGCAGCAGATCCTGGCGGCCGCGCAGGCGCAGGAGGCGACGCGGCACATCCAGCAGATCGCGCACGAGGTGCGCCTGGCCACGCGCGAGCAGCACCTGGCCAGCCGGCAGATCGTGCAGGCGACGGAGAACATGAACCGGCAGACGCAGGAGGTCTTCAACGCGACCGCCGAGCAGAAGCGCGGCGGCGACATGATCCTGCAGGCCACGGAGAACATCGCGGCCGGCGCGCGCGCGGCGCAGACCTCGGTGCGCGAGACGGCGCGCGCGGCGGAGGACGTCGCGCAGCAGGCCGCCCGCCTCACGGAGCTGGTGAGCCGCTTCCATGTTTGACCTGGACGCGCTGCGCCACGCGCTGAGCACGGGCCGCTACGCGGAGGCGGCCGAGGCGCTGCTCGGTGCCGTCGCCGCCGAGAGCGCCTGGGAGCGCGAGCGCGTGCTGGCCGCGGCGCGCGCACTGCCCGAGGCGCAGCCGCTGCTGAGCGCGCTGGAGGCCGCGCTGCGCGACCCGCAGGACGCGCGGCGCCGCAACGGCGCCCGCTCGCTGCTGGCGACGCTCGCCTCGCCCGGCGCCGAGCACGACCACGGGCAGGCGCTCGCGCTGCTGGCGCGGCTCGCCACCACCGACGCCGACCCCGACGTGCGCGTGCTGGCCGCCGCCGCGCTGGGCGAGTCCGCCAACCCGCAGGCGCGCGCGGCGCTGGAGCAGGCACTCGCCGATGCGGACGCGAAC
>ERZ1066122.988-NODE-988-length-25701-cov-34.784567_pt1 | contig 25701 bp, 16 predicted proteins | sample MGYA00382769_ERZ1066122 | MGnify/ENA primary metagenome ERZ1066122 (study PRJEB33369, sample SAMEA5778352) | biofilm metagenome | biome: Industrial cooling water; feature: Water cooling tower basin; material: Biofilm | place: United Arab Emirates | collected... | reverse complement strand
TGCCTGCAGCATCGCGTTCTGCTGGCGCGCCAGGCTGTAGACCTCCGCCAGCGTCCAGCGCGCGGGCGCGACAGAAGGCGCCTGCGGCTGGGCGGCCGCAGGCGCGTGCAGCGCCGCGCCCAGCAGCGCGGCGGCAGTGCTATGTCGAAGCAACAAGGGGATCTTCATCGTCTCGCGTTCTCGCGGTCCAGGCAAGCTCCGCGGAAGCTAACGCGTCGGCGATGAAGCGATCGTGGGCCGATGATGAATATTCCTTCATGGAAGCGTCGCCCCCCCCGGCTCCGGGGGGCGACGCAAGCGCGGGCCGGCTACCGCACGCCGCCGGCGGTCGCGTAGAGCCGGTAGCGGTTGCGCGTCGGCATCCACTCGCGCAGCTCGGCGTCCCAGCGGGCGAAGATCTCCGCCGGGTCGGTGCCGGCATCGAAGGCGGCGCGCGCCCACTTCGAGCCGAGCATCTGCGTCAGGCCCGGGCCGTCGGTCACCCGGAACTCCTGCGGGTGCAGCCGCTTGATCTCGGTCATCAGCACCAGCGCCGTCCAGACGGGCTTGAACTCCGCGCGGTCGGTAACGTTCAGCCGCAGCGTCTGCACGCGCTGGCCGCGGTAGGGCACGTCGCCCTCGCCGCGCGGCACCACCACCGTCGGCAGCAACTGCACGCCCGGCAGCGGATAGCGCTCCAGGCGCTGCAGCAGCGCCGTCGTGTTCAGCCACGGCGCGCCGACGTAGGAGAACGGCGCCTCGGTGCCGCGGCCGACCATCACGTTCGTCGCCTCGAAGAGCACCAGCCCGGAGTAGTTGAGCGCCGCGCCCACCGAGCGGATGTTCGGCGACGGGTTCACCCACGGCAGTTGCGCCTCGTCGAACCAGCGGTTGCTGCTCCACCACGACGCCGGGATGACCTTCAGGTTGGCGCCGACGTCGAACTCCTCGTTGACGTAGAGCGCGATCTCGCCGGCCGTCATGCCGTGGCGCAACGGCACCGGGTAGTAGCCGGTGATCGGCTGGCCGATGCGCTCGCGCTTGATCTCCATCTGCATCAGCGGCCCGTCGACCCGGCCGGTAATCGGGTTGGGCCGGTCCAGCACGAGGAACGGCACGCCGACCTGCGCGGCGACCTCCATCGCCATCGCCATCGTCCAGACGTAGGTGTACGGCCGCGCGCCGACGTCCTGGATGTCGAAGAGCAGCACGTCCACCTGTCGCAGCATCTCCGGCGTGGGGCGCGTGTTGGTGCCGTAGAGCGAGACGACGGGGATGCCGGTCTTGGGGTCGGTGCCGCCGGCGATGCGCACGCCGCCCTCGATGCCGCCGCGCACGCCGTGCTCCGGCGCGAAGAGCACCGTCAGGTTGACCGCGGGGTGGGCGGCGAGCAGGTCGATGCCGCTCTCGCCGCGCGAGGTGACCGCCGTCTGGTTGGTGAGGAAGCCGACGCGCTTGCCGCGCACCAGGTGCAGCGAGTCGCGGATCAGCACCTCCAGCCCCGGCAGCACCTGGCGCGGCGGGGGCTTGGCGGTGTCGGTGACGGGGTCGGCGTAGACCTGGTCGGCGGGGACCGGCGCGCGGCAGGCGGCGGTGCCGAGCAGGCAGAGCAGGAGCGGGAGAACCGGGCGTCGCAGCATGGGCTTCGCGGGGGTGGCGGGGCCGGGGCGCCCCTGGTGGAGCGGCTCGCCCCCCGGCGTATGCCAGTCTCGGGCCGCGGGCGCCGTCAGTCTCCCGCGCCGGCGAGGCCGGGCGCCGGCGCGAGGGCGTCGAGCACGGCGCGCAGGCGCGGGGCGGGCCGCCGCGGCGGCTCGGGCTCGCCGAGCGCGCGGCCGTTCAGCCGCTCGGCCAGCGTCTGCAGGCGCTCGGTGCGGTAGCCGTACTTCCGGTTCAGGTAGAAGTCCGCGACTTTGGCGGCGAGCGGCGCGGCGTCGCTGCCGTGCAGCCCGTGCTCCACCACCACGGCCACCACGATCTCCGGCGGGCCGCCCGGCCGGCCGGCGAAGCCGGTGAACCAGGCGTGCGGGCGCTTCAGGTCCTGCGAGTTCTGCGAGGTGCCCGTCTTGCCGGCCAGCTCCCAGCGGCGTAGCGAGGCCAGGTGCGCGGTGCCGCCCCGGGCGACCACGCGCACCAGCCCCTCGCGCACCGCCCGCAGCGTCTGCGGGCTGACGCGCAGGTCGGTCTCGGGCGCTGCGCCCTGCGCCGGCTGCGCCAGCAGGTGCGGGCGCGGGGCGGTGCCGTCGCCGGCGAGCGCGGCGAAGAACTGCGCCATGCGCACCGGCGTCTGGGCGTTGGGCCCCTGGCCGATCGCCAGGCTCATCACTTCGCTGGGCGTCGGCGCCCAGCCGAACTGCTTGCGATACCACTCCCGGCCCGTCGGGAAGGTGCCGCGCTTCTCGCTGGGCAGGTCGATCCCCGTCTTGCGGCCGAAGCCCAGGCGCGTGCCCTCCTCCGCCAGTTGGTTCAGCCCCAGCCGGATGCCGAGCTGGTAGAAGTAGACGTTGCAGGAGTGCGCGATGGCGCCCGCCAGGTCCAGGAAGCCGTGGCCTTCCTTCTTCCAGCAGCGCGAGTAGCGGCCCATGTAGCTCATGCCACCGGTGCAGGGGAACGGCATCTTCGTCGCGGGCGTAATGGCGCCCTTCTCCAGCGCGATGATCGCCGTCGCCAGCTTCCAGGTGGAGCCCGGCGGGTAGGTGCCGTGGGTGGCGCGGTTGAGCAGCGGGCGGCCGGCGTCGCGGTTGAGCGCCCGCCAGACCTTGGGCGGGATGCGGCCGACGAGCAGGTTGGGGTCGTAGGTCGGCTGCGAGTAGAGCGCCAGGATCTCGCCGGTGGAGGGGACCATCGCCACGAGGGCGCCGCGCATCTGCCGCGGGAAGATGGCGTGCGCGAAGCGCTGCAGCTCCACGTCCAGCGTCAGGCGGATCGTCTTGCCCGGCCGCGGCGGGATCGCCTCGTCCTGGCCCAGCGCGCCGACGACGCGGCCGCGCGCGTCGACCTCCAGGTAGCGCTCGCCGGGGCGGCCGCCGAGGATCTTCTCGTACTGCCGCTCCAGCCCGGCCTTGCCGATCTGCTGCCCGCGGCGGTAGTCGCGCCAGGTGCTGTCCGCCAGCTCCTGCTTGCTGATCTCGCCCGTGTAGCCGACGAGGTGCGCGACTGCCTCGCCCTGCGGGTAGCGGCGCACGGGGTGCGTCTCCAGCCGCAGGCCCGGCAGCTCGCTGCGGTGCTCCTCCACCCAGGAGACCTGCTCGAAGCTGAGCACGTTGGCCGCGAGCAGCGGCTCCTTTGGCTGCTCGCGCGCCTGCTGCAGCAGCTCGGCGACGGCGGCCGAGTCCAGTGCGAGCACCGGGGCGAGGCGCTGCAGCCGGTAGGCGAGCGCGCTCGGCGGGGCGGGTTCCAGGTAGAGGCCGTAGGAGACGATCGTCTCGGCGACGAGCTGGCCGTTGCGGTCCAGGATGGCGCCGCGCGGCGCGGGGATCGGCACGCTCTTCAGGCGGTTGTCCTCCGCCCGGAGCTGGTACTCCGTGCTGTGCAGCACCTGCGCGCGGAAGAACGCCGCGCCCACGCTGCAGAGCACCAGCGCGAGGACGGCCAGGGCGATGCCGGCGCGGCGCCGCCGCGCGTACGGGTGGAACGGGCTGGGTGGACGGCCGAAGGACAGCAACACCGGCGAATCAGGTGCTAAGACGAGAACCCCGAAGAACTTTGCTGCAAAGGTACACCCCGCCGGCCGATCGCGCCAGTAGAGCCGCGCCCGCTACGCCTTGCGCCCGGGGCGGCGCAGGTTATGTTTGGCATGTCGTTCCTCTCGCGCCGGTCGCTCTGCCGGTGGTCTTCCGCGGCACGCAACTTGACATGGATGCCGGTCACCGGTCGAGCCGGCGGCTTTGCCGCGCCGGCGCCCCGCGACCGTGCCTTTCTCGCTCCCACGCACGAAATCTCGGCATGAGTGGTCCTGCTCGACCGCGCGCTGGCGCCCCCAGCGAGCCGGCGGCGCTGGCGCCCGCACGCGGCGTTCTGGAGATCCTGCCCGCAGGTAGCGGCTTTCTGCGGGCCGTCGGCAACGCCTTCCTCCCCGCGCCGGACGACATCTTCGTTCCGCAGCCGCTGATCCGCCGCTTCGGCCTGCGCACCGGCGACTGCCTGGAGGGGCAGGCGGCGCCCTCGCCGGGCCGCGGCAAGAGCCCGCCGCTGCAGGAGCTGCACAGCGTCAACGGCCAGCCGCCGGAACACTCCCGCCAGCGCCCCGCCTTCGCCTCGCTGCCGGCCAGCTACCCCAACGAACGACTGGTGCTGGAGGGCGCGCCCGCGCGCAGCAACGGCCGCGGCGAAGACCACACCCCGCGCATCGTCGACCTGATCTCCCCGCTGGGCAAGGGCCAGCGTGCGCTGATCGTGGCGCCGGCGCGCGCCGGCAAGACGATGCTGCTACAGGCCGTCATGCGCGGCGTCGCCGCCAACTACCCGGACGCCACGCTGCTCGTGCTGCTCGTCGACGAGCGGCCCGAGGAGGTCACCGAGATGCAGATGCTCGGGCTCGGCGAGGTCATCTCCTCCTCCTTCGACTGCCCCGCCGACCGGCACGTCGCCGTCGCGGAGATGACGCTCGAGTACGCGCGCCGCCAGGTGGAGAGCGGGGGCGACGTGGTGCTGGTGCTCGACTCGCTGACGCGCCTGGCGCGCGCCTACAACACCGCCGAGCGCGGCACCGGCCGCACCCTCTCCGGCGGCATCGACAGCGGCGCGCTGGAGAAGCCGAAGCGCTTCTTCGGCTCCGCGCGCAAGGTCGGCCACGGCGGCGGCAGCCTGACGATCATCGCCACCGCGCTGACCGAGACCGGCAGCCGCGGCGACGAGGTGATCTTCGAGGAGTTCAAGGGCACCGGCAACGCCGAGATCGTGCTCGACCGCGAGATCGCCGAACGCCGCATCTTCCCCGCCATCAACATCCACAAGAGCGCCACCCGCCGCGAGGAGCTGCTCTTCCCCCCCGAGTGGCTGGACCGCATCACCCAACTGCGCCGCGTGCTGCACTCGCTCACCCCGGCCGACGCCATCCAACTGCTGCTGCGCCAGGTCGGCGACACGCGCTCCAACCAGGAGCTACTCTCCAAGGTGCGGGTGTAGGCGCCCCGCCCACCGCCGGGCGGCACAGATCGTGAAGACAGGGCCGGTACGGCTAAGCCCTGCAACCCCACGATCATACCAGGAGGCGGCGATGGCAGGCAAGCGACCGGACCAGTACAACATCGACCCCGGCGAGGCCGGGGCGACCGACTACAAGAACCTCCCGCAGACCGGGCACGGCGGCTCCAACCTCGACGACACGGTGGAGATCGACCGCCGGAAGGTGGCGAGCACCCAGAGCGAGAACGAGGCGTTCGGCCAGGCGGCCGGCATCCCGGCGCCGGGCGCGAAGCCCAAGCCCTCCGTCTTCACGCGCTACGGCAAGCCGGCCGACGCGCCGGACGACGCCGAGCCCGCCCGCGGCAGCGCCAACACCGAGACCGGCAAGGAGAACCCCCTCGCATGAGCGCGCCCGACCGAGAGAACCAGTTCGCGGGCGAGAGCACGCCCAGCGGCCCCGCCGGCCAGCGCCAGGAGGTCGGCGATGCGCAGAGCTCGCAGCGCCACACGCCGCACCTGACGGCAAACGACAAGGGCGCCCCCCTGCAGGACGACGTGCAGGCCCCCAACGACGTGCCGGTGCTGCCCGCCAATGCCAGCGGCCACGACACCACCCCGGCGGACCAGCAGCAGCGCGCCGTCAACGACGAGAGCATGTACGAAGGGCGCCCCACCCAGGACAAGGACCAGCCGCCCTCCGGCGCCTGAGCGGCCCGCGCGGCGCTCGCCCGATTCCGCGACCCCGGAGCCGTTCCGGGGTCGCTTTCTTTTGCGCGCCCCCCGCCCGGCACGCCCCTCTCCAAGTGCTTGCACGGCGGCAGGAGTGCGCCGTCTGCGCGGATGCGCAAGGCCCGCGGGAATCGCGAAAACCCGCCCGCACCGCCGCGCCAGGTATGCTCCTTGCAAGCGCGCAACCCCGTGCGAACACCATATGTAGGGCTTGATCGGCGCCGCTCTCCCATATATAGTGGTGCTCCCGCACGACAGCCAGCCTCGGCGGTTCCGGCGCGGTCCCCTGGTCGAGAACGTGGTGGTGACTTCTTTCCAGCCCTGAGCAAGGAGGCAGTATGAACCCTCCCGGGAGCGTACCCGATGTCTTCGTGCCGGACGCGCCGGCCGACCTGCCGCGCGCCGAGCTGTCGGCGAACGCGCGCCTGGTGCTGGCGAAGCGCTACCTGCGCAAGGACGAGACGGGCCAGCCGATCGAGGAGCCCGAGACGATGTTCTGGCGCGTGGCCAGCGTGATCGCCCGCGAGGAGGCGAAGTACGGCGCGAGCGAGGCCGAGGTCGAGGCGCTGGCGCGCGAGTTCTACCTGCTGATGACGCGGCGGCTCTTCGAGCCCAACAGCCCAACGCTGATGAACGCCGGCCGGCCGCTGGGCCAGCTCAGCGCCTGCTTCGTGCTGCCGGTGGAGGACGCGCTGAGCAACGGGCAGAGCGGCATCTACGACACGCTGCGCTCGATGGCGCTGGTCCACCAGTCGGGCGGCGGGTGCGTGGCGGGGGATGCGCACGTGCACACCACCTTCTGCGGAGTGGAGCAGATCGCCACGTTGTACCGCCGGGTGCGCGAACTGGGCACGCCGGAGCTGGTGCAGGCCGACCACCGCATCATGGACGTGGCGCACCTGGGGATCCGCACCTTCGCCGTGGACCCGGCCAGCGGGCGCTTCTCGCCGAAGCCCGTGACGCACCTCTGGCAGTGGGACGTGCCGGCGGAGCAGCAATACACCGTGCGCTGCAAGGACGGGAGCGAGGCGACCACGAGCGCCTGGCACCCCTTCATGGTCTTCACCCCGCAGGGCATCGTGGAGCGGCGCGCCGACCACCTGCGCCCCGGGGACCTCCTGCTCTCGCCCAACACCACAGTGCGTGAGCGCTGGCCGTTCCAGGACTACCGCCAGGCCGAGGGCTTCACGGTGGACGAGAAGCTGGCCTGGCTGGTCGGCTACTTCCTGGGCGACGGCGCGCTCGACGTCTTCCACAACCGGACCACCGCCTACGAGGCCTTGCGCGCGCGCTTCTTCGACGGCCGCCCAGAGGCCGTTCGCTTCGCGGCAGAAGTGCTCGCCGAGCACGGCGTGCACGCGACGCCGGCGCAGGACAGCCGCATGCTCTGGCGGCTGACGACCACCAACCGGAGCTTCGTCCCGGCCTTTGCGCGACTCGCCGAGGTGGAGCCGGGGCGCAAACTGGGGCTGACGCTGCCGGAGTGGGTCGCCAAGTCGCCGCTGTCGGTGATCGGAGCGTTTCTGGGTGGGCTGATCGATTCGGACTGCGAGGTCAGCATCGCCCGCCGCCGGGTCGTGCTTTCCACCGTCTGCCCGGAGCTGGCGCGGCGCTTGGTCTCGCTGCTCAGCGTGCTGGGCTTCAACCCCGCGCTGCACCGCAAAGGCCCGGGTCGCAAGGGCAGGCATCAGGAGTACCGCGTCCATCTGGCCGACGCCAAGCGGACGCCACAACTGGTGGAGCTGGTCGCCCCCTGGGTGCATGACGCCTTCCGCAAGGAGCGACTGGAGCACCTGCGTGAGCGCGTGGAGCACAACACACACACGCGCATTCCGGTGCCTTTCGAGGCGCTCTCCGAGCTGCTCGGCGCCGCTGGCGTCGACGTACACCGTAGCGAGATCCATCGCAGCGCCGTGGAAATCGGGGGCGAGCGCTTCTGGCTGCACCGTGCGCGCTGGGAGGAAGGGATCGGCGAGGACAAACTGCGCCGGCTGGCCGGAGCCCTGCGCCGCGTACTCCCCGCCCCCTATGGCGAGCGGTTGGATCAGCTCGAGCAACTCGCCGACGGCTGGGCCGTGGTGCAGACGGTGGAACGCGCCGCCGAGCCGAAGGTCTTCTACGACTTCTCCGTCGCCGACTTCAACAACTATCTCGCCGGCGGCGGCGACGGGAAGATGCTGGTGATCCACAACACCGGCTTCAGCTTCTCTCGCCTGCGCCCGCAGGGCGACATCGTCAAGAGCACCACCGGCGTGGCGAGCGGGCCGGTCAGCTTCATGAAGCTTTATGACGCTTCTACGGAAGTCGTGAAGCAAGGAGGCACACGGAGAGGCGCAAATATGGGCATCCTGCGCGTCGATCACCCGGACATCCTGGAGTTCATCGACTGCAAGCAGGACCTCACGCAGGTCACCAACTTCAACATCTCGGTGGCGGTCACCGACGCGTTCATGCGCGCGGTAGAGAAGGGCGAACCCTACGAGCTGAAGAGCCCGCGCGGCGGCGAGGTCGTCGGCACGCTGGACGCGCGCACGGTCTTCGCCAAGATCGTGGAGAACGCCTGGCGCACGGGCGAGCCGGGGGTCTTCTTCATCGACCGGGCGAACGCCTACAACCCGGTGCCGCGGCTGGGCAGCTACGAGGCGACGAACCCGTGCCTCATCGGGTCCACGCGCCTGGCCACCGACCGCGGGCTCCTGACGCTGGACGAGCTGTGCCGCGAGCGGATGGAGATCCGCGTGCTCACGGACGACCGGGTCCCGGCCATCCGCGCGGCAGCGGCGGGCGGGGTTCGGGTTCGCACCGCGCGCCCCGGCACGACGCTCCGGTACGCGGTGCCGGTCTTCAAGACGCGCGAGAACGCCCCGGTCTTCAAGCTGGTGACCACGCACGGCTACTCCGTCGTGGCGACGGACAACCACAAGTTCTTCACCTCCGCCGGGCTCGTCGAGCTGAAGGATCTCGAGGTCGGGGGCGAGATCCTGCTGCAGAGCGCGGAAGGCGCATGGAGCACGGAGTACGAGCTTCCCACGTTCGAGCCTACCGACAAGTTCCGGGCGCGCATTGAGCGCGGCGAGGCACACCCGCCGAGGCACTGGTCGCGCGAGCTGGGCCAACTGCTCGGCTGGGTGGTGGCGGACGGCTGGGTCAGCCAGGAGCTGCCGCCGGAGCGCACGGTGCCGAACTACACGGTGGGCCTGCTCTTCGGCGGCGACGAACAGCCGCTGGCGGCGGACTTCCGCGCGCGCGTGCGAGAGTGGACCGGGCTCGTAGGGAACGTGTCCGAGCGGCCGGGTCGGCTCCAGCTCATCTTCCGCTCGGGGCTGTACTACTTCCTGCGCTCGCTCGGGATCCACGCGCCGGGCGAGGCGAAGCGCGTGCCCGAGAGCCTCTGGCGAGCACCGCGCGAGGCCGTGATCGGCTTCCTCCAGGCGATGTTCACCGCGGACGGAACCGTCAACATCTCGGCACAGCGCAAGACGTGCTCGGTGCGGCTGGCCGGCAGCAACCGTGCACTGCTGGAGGAGATCCAGCTCCTGCTGCTGAACTTCGGCATCGTCTCCCGTCTGTGTCTGCGGCGTCCTGCCCCCCGGAAGTCGATGCCGGACGGCAGGGGCGGGGAGAAGGAGTACGGCTGCGAAGCCCAGTACGAGCTGATCCTCGACAAGGAGAACCGCGACCGCTTCGCCCGGACCATCGGCTTCATCTCGCCCGCGAAGCAGCAGAAGGTGGAGCGCTGGCTCGCCCAGAAGCAGAAGCGCTCGGATCGGGAACACTTCGTCACCCGCATCGCGTCGATCGAGCCCGTGGGGAGCGAAGACGTGTACTGCACGACGGAGTACGAGACGCACTCCATCGTCGCCAACGGGTTCGTGACCGCACAGTGCGGCGAGCAGCCGCTGCTGCCCTACGATGTGTGCAATCTCGGCAGCATCAACGTGGGCGCGTTCGTGCGCGAGGACGCGCCGGCCGACGCGAGCTGGTACGAGAAGATCGACTGGAAGGAATACCGGCGGGTGACGCGGCTCTCGACGCACTTCCTGGACAACGTCATCGACGCCAACCAGTACCCGCTGCCCGAGATCCACGCCCTGGCGCAGCGCATCCGCCGCATCGGGCTGGGCGTGATGGGCTTCGCCGACCTGCTGGTGCGCCTCGGCGTGCCCTACGACAGCGAGGAGGGCGTGGAGGTCGGCCGGCGCATCATGGAGTTCCTGGACGAGGCGGCGAAGCAGGAGAGCGAGCGGCTGGCGGCGCAGCGCGGCGTCTTCCCCGAGTGGGAGCGCTCGATCTGGGGGCCGGACGAGACGGCGGCACGCGCACCCAACGGCGAGCGCGTCCGCCCGCTGCGGCGGCTGAGGAACTGCAACGTCAACACCGTGGCGCCCACCGGCACCATCAGCATCTTCGCGGGCTGCAGCAGCGGCATCGAGCCGCTCTTCGCGGTGGCGTTCCTGCGCAACCAGGCCGGCGCGCTGATGCCCGACGTGAACGAGGACTTCGTCGCCATCGCCCGCGCGCGCGGCTTCTACAGCGACGAGCTGATGGAGAAGATCGCCCGGCAGGGGCACATCCACTTCCCCGAGGTGCCGGACGACGTGCAGAGGACGTTCGTCACCGCGCACGACATCACGCCCGAGTGGCACGTGCGCATGCAGGCCGGTTTCCAGGAGTACACGGACAGCGCGATCAGCAAGTGCATCGCGGAGGGGACGCTGATCCCGACCGACCGGGGCCTGATCCCGGTAGAGGCGTTCGCCCCGGCACACGAGCCGGATACCTTCGCCGCGACTGACGCGGAATACCGGACGGGCGGACATCGCATCCTCTCGCATTACCGAGCTGGGAGCAAGCCCGCCACCCGGATTCGGCTGGACAACGGCGCGGAGCTGGTGGGCGCCACCGCGAGCCACCGGGTGATGACGCCCGAGGGCTGGCGCCTGATGGCGGAGCTGGAGCCGGGTGATCTGGTACTCGGCCGCTTTCAGGAATCGCACGGCCCCGGTGGGCAGGCGCTGGACTGGCCGGATGAGTTTCGCACCCGGGCCACGCCGCTCGCGACGCCGCGCCGGATGACACCGGAGTTCGCGCGCTGGCTGGGCATGCTCGCCGCCGACGGGCATACGCACGAACCCACGGGGTGCGTGGGGTTGACCTGCAAGAGCGAGCCAGTGGAGCGCGAGTTCCGCCGCCTCTGCCTGGCCGTCTTCGGCGCCGAGCCGCACCGGACCACGGACCGACGCAACGGCGTGAACCACCTGTACCTGACCTCGCGCAACCTGGTGCGCTTCGTGGAATCGCTGATCGGCCACGGCGCCTACGAAAAGCACGCGCCGGACGCCGTGGTGCGCGGCAGCTTCGAGGAAAAGCTGAACTTCCTGGAGGGAGTGACGCTGGACGGCTATGCCACGGCCCAAGGGCTGGTGCTCTACGGCGGGATGTCGCGCACGCTGGCCTACCAGGTGGCCGAGCTCGCGCGCAGCTTCGGGCTGCCCTGGGTGTGTCAGGGCCGGAAGTGGGTCAAGGCGTCAGGGGCCTATGCCTACGACGTGGTGATCTCGAACGAGCTGCAGGAGCTGCTCACGCCGATCGAGCCCCACAAGCGCGCGCAGGCGACGTACAAGCGCTACAAGGTGTTGGCAGACGTAGACACGATGGACCGCGCGCAGTTCGGCTCGCGAACGCGGGAGTACTACGCGCTGCGCTCCGCCCAGAACGGCGGGCGTCAGCACCTCTTCCACACCACGGCGGTAGCACTGGGCCGGCCCGCCGACGCCCTGGTTCACTGCGTCACCCACGTCGAAGACGCCGGCGTCGTCGAGCTGTACGACGTGGAGGTGGAGGACGCGCACGAATACGTGGTGAACGGGATGGTCTCGCACAACACCACCAACTTCCCGCACGAGGCCACGCAGGACGACGTGCGCAAGATCTACGAGCTGGCGTTCAAGCTCGGCTGCAAGGGGGTGACCGTCTACCGCGACGGCAGCCGCGAGAACCAGGTGCTCTCCACCGGCGCCACCAAGACGCCGGCGCAGCAGGCGGCCGACGACGCGCGGCTGCAGGAGGCGGAGGCGAAGCAGCAGAAGCTGGAGGCCGAGCTGAAGAAGCTGCGCGAGGAGGCCTCGCGCGCCCGGGCCGAGGCGAGAGAAGCGCAGGCGCGCCGCCAGAAGCGCAAGCGGCCGGCGGTGCTCAAGGGCACCACGCGCAAGATGAACAGCCCGCTGGGCGACGTCTTCGTCACCATCAACGAGGACGAGCAGGGGCATCCGTTCGAGGTCTTCGCCACGCTGGGCAAGGCGGGCAGCATCGCCACGGCGGACACGGAGGCGATCGGGCGGCTGATCTCGCTGGCGTTCCGCTTCGGCGTGCCCGTCGGCGACGTGCACCAGCAGTTGCGCGGCATCAGCTCCGACCGCGCCATCGGCTTCGGCGCCAACAAGGTGCTCTCGGTGCCCGACGCCATCGCGCAGGCGATCGAGCTGCGCGAGCAGGAGAAGGCCGGCATCCAGCAGGAGCTGATCCCCGAGCTGGCGCCCGCCGCCGGCACCCCGACCGTCGCCGCGCCCCAGCTCGCGCTCAATGGCTACGACCCGGGCGAGCACTTCATCGGCACCTGCCCGGACTGCTCCAGCCAGTTGGAGTTCGCCGAAGGCTGCATGAAGTGCCACATCTGCGGCTTCTCGGAATGCGGATGAAGGCGAGTTGCGAGTTGAGAGTTGAGAGTTGAGAGAACCCCACCCCTCCCCGCCGCAGTGGCGGTGGAGGGGTGGGGTTGTCGTTCACTCTCAACTCTCAACTCTCAACTCTCAACTCTCCGTCAGCCTCCGGCGCCAACCTGCGTGGCGACGCGCTCGCCAGAGAGGCCGCGGTCGTCCAGCGGCTTCTCGGCGCCCGGGGCGGGCGGGGCGAGCGGCAGCTCGAACATCGCGTCCACGCCGCTGCCGAGCCCCTGCTCGAACCAGGTGTGCTTGCCCTTGAGCACGTCCTGCGCGAGCCGGTAGGTGGAGTTGTCGGCGTTCTTGAACAGCTCGTCGAAGAGGTGGCGCACGCGCACGCGCGCGCGCCGGCAGAAGACGTCGGCGAGCTGCACCGCCTGGTCGTTACCCTGCTTCTGTAGCGCCTGCGCGCGTACGCACGCCGCGCTCATCGCGAACAGCTCGGCGCCGATGTCCACGATGCGGAAGAGCACCGACTGCTTGTACTGCAGCTTCGCCTGGTAGCGCGTCATCGCGTAGAAGGTGCTGCGCGCCAGCTTGCGCGCCGCGCGCTCCACGTAGCGCAGGTGCGGCGCCAGCCTGCCGAACTCGCCGTACTTCAGCGAGGTCATCCCGAAGTACTGCTTGGGCAGCCAGGTGGCGTAGAACGCACCGCTCTTGGCGAACGCCGCGGCCTTCGCGCCCGCGCTGGCCTTCGGGTTGATCAGCTCGCCGGCCACGCTGAGGTGCGTGTCGACCGCCTCGCGCGCGATGAAGAGCCGCATGATCTCCGAGCTGCCCTCGAAGATGCGGTTGATGCGGAAGTCCCTCAGCATGCGCTCGATGGGGATCGGCGCCTCGCCGCGCGCCCGCAGGCTGTCGGCCGTCTCGTAGCCGCGCCCGCCGCGCACCTGCAGGCAGTTGTCCAGCAGTTGCCAGCCGACCTCGGTCGTCCAGAGCTTGGCGATCGCCGCCTCCAGCCGGATGTCGTTGCGCGCCTGGTCGGCGAGCGCGCCGGCAAGCTCGGCCATCGACTCCACCGCGAAGCCGCGCGCGGCCATGTCGCCGATCATCTGCGCGACCGCGTCGTGCTTGCCGATCGGCAGCCCCCACTGCACGCGCTCGCTTGCCCACTTGCGGCTGATGCGCGTGCACGCCTTCGCCGCCGCGGCGGCCGCCATCGGGATGGTGAGCCGCCCGGTGTTCAGCGTCATCAGCGCCAGCTTCAGGCCCTTGCCCTCACCGAGCACGATGTTCTCCCGCGGCACCCGCACGTCGGTGAAGCGGATGACGCCGTTCTCGATGCCGCGCAGCCCCATGAAGTGGCAGCGGTGCGTGACCTCCACGCCGGGCGCGTCGGCCTCCACGATGAAGGCGGTGATCTGCGGGATCTCCTTGCCGTCCTTCACCTTGCTCGGCGTGCGCGCCATCACCACGTACAGCTCGGCGACGGTGCCGTTGGTGCACCACAGCTTCTCGCCGTTGAGGATGAACGCCTGGCCGTCCTCGGTGGGCGTGGCGGTCGTCGCCAGCGCGGCCGGGTCGCTGCCGACGCCCGGCTCGGTGAGCGCGAAGGCGCTGATCGCGCCCCGGGCCAGCCGCGGCAGGTACTCCTTCTTCTGCGCCGGCGTGCCGAACATCTTCACCGGCTGCGGCACGCCGATCGACTGGTGCGCCGAGAGCAGCGCGACCAGCGAGCCGTCGTAGCTGCCCACCAGCTCCATCGCCCGCCCGTAGCCGATCTGCGAGAGCCCGACGCCGCCGTACGCCTCGGGGATCTTGATGCCGAAGGCGCCCAGCTCGCGCAGCCCCTGGACGACGTGCTCCGGCACCTTGCCCGTGCGGTCGATCTCGTCGGGGTCGACGTGCTCGCGCAGGAAGGCGTCCAGCCGCGCCAGGTAGGCGTCGGTCTTGCGCTTCTCCTCCGCCGACGGCTCGGGGTAGGGGTGGATCAGGTCCAGGCGCAGCCGGCCCAGGAACAGCTCGCGCACGAAGCTGGGAGCCGTCCACTCGCTTTCGCGCGCCGCCTCCGCGACCTCGCGGGACTGCTCTTCCGTCGGCGCGCTGCGGGCTTTCGTGTCGCTCATGGTGCGTTCTCCGGGAGGGTGAGAGGGACGACGCCGAAACTGCGCATTTTTCGAGCCTGCCAGGCGGGGCATAAGGCAAGCTATCACTGAGCCGGGCTCAGGCAATAACCCCGCTCCACGCGGCGGGCGGCAGCGGCAGGAAATCCGGAAAAGCGGCGGCGCCCGCGCCCGCTCCGGCCCGTCGGCGGGTGCGGGCGCGGCGCTGGGGCCGGGCCTGGCATCGCTCCTGCACGCCGCCCGCTTCCACCCCGCACAGGAGAGGCAGCGATGCGCGTTCTGGTGACCGGCGGCACGGGCGTGATCGGCAAGGCGACGGTGGACCGGCTCGTCGCGCGCGGCCACACCGTGCGCCTTTTCTCGCGCCACGCCGAGCACGATAGCGGCGAGTGGCCGGCGGGCGTGGAGCCGTACGACGGCGACATCGGCAGCGACGCCTCGGTGCGCGGCTCGGCCGAGGGCTGCGACGCGATCCTGCACATCGTGGGGATCGTGGAGGAGAGCCCGCCGGAGCTGACGTTCGAGAACGTCAACGTCCGCGGCACCCAGCGCATCGTGGACGAGGCGCGGCGCGCGGGGGTGCGGCGGCTGGTCTACGTCTCGTCACTGGGCGCGGACGTGGGCGAGTCCGACTATCACCGCTCCAAGCGGCAAGGCGAGCAGCTCGTGCAGCAGTACGAGGGCAACTGGCTGATCGTGCGGCCGGGCAACGTCTACGGCCCGGGCGACGAGGTCATCTCGCTGCTACTGAAGATGGTGCGCGTCCTTCCCGTGCTGCCCGTCATCCGCGGGGGCGACCGGCCGTTCCAGCCCGTGTGGGCGGAGGACCTGGGCGAGCTGCTGGCGCTGGCGCTGGAGCGCGACGAGCCGGCGCGCGCGGTGCTGGAAGCCGCCGGCGAGGAGCGCGTCACCATGGACGAGCTGGTGGACCTGCTGGCCGAGATCACCGACAAGCGCCCGCTGAGGGTGCCGGTGCCCGCGTTCCTGGCGCAGTTCGGCGCGGGCGTGGGCGAGCGGCTGGGCGTGGCGCTGCCGATCAACGCCGGGCAGATCACCATACTGCGCGAGGGCAACACCATCGACCCGCCGACGACGAACGCGCTCACCGCGGTCTTCGGGCTCACGCCCACGCCGCTGCGCGTGGGGCTGGCGAAGCTGGCCGACGCGCTGCCGGAGAACCTGCCCTCCGAGGGCACGGGCGAGCTGCGGCGCGAGCGCTTCTGGGCCGACGTCCGCGGCAGTCGGCTGGACGCCGACGCGCTCTTCGAGCTGGTGCGCACGCGCTTCTACGAGCTGCAGCCGCCGGGCCTGGTGCAGGTCGGCGCGGAGCCGGGCACGCCGCTCACCCTCGACGAGGGCGAGACGCTGACGCTCTCCGTGCCGCTGCGCGGCCACGTGCAAGTGCGCTGTGTGGAGATCGCCGATCGGGCGATCACGCTGGCCACCGTGGAGGGGCACTTCCTCGCCGGCACCATTCGCTTCCTGGTGCTCACGCCCGAGACTGCGCCCCACCCCGCCGACGTGCCGCCCGCCGGCACCGTGCGCTTCGAGGTGCGCTCCTACAGCCGCGCCGCCAGCCCGCTGGACTGGCTGGGCATGCACACGGTGGGCACCGCGGCGCAGGTCTTCAACTGGAGCTCGATGGTGCGCGCGGTGGTGGAGCGCAGCGGCGGCGAAGCGCTCGACGGCGTGCAGACGGAGATCACCACGCTCTCCGGCGACGACGCCCGCGAGGTGGAGGACTGGGCCGAGGCGCTGGTGAGGAAGCGCCATCGCGAGGACGCGCCGCGCGCCGGCGAGGCGCAGCCGGAGGCGGGCTCGCCGTAGGGCGGCCGGGTGTCGCGCGCGCAGCCGGGGCGCTAGCTTGTCCGCGCTCCCGAGCCCGACACCCGCCCCGCCGCCCGTGCCGTGACGCAGCCGTCGCTGAAGCGCTACGCGCTGATCTCGATCCTCGCCGCCCTGGCCACCATTGGCCTCAAGGGCGGCGCCTACGTGCTGACCGGCTCCGTCGCGCTGCTCTCCGACGCGGCGGAGTCGCTGGTCAACCTGCTGGCGGCGATCATCGCGCTGCTGGCGCTCTCGGTGGCCGAGCGCCCGGCGGACGAGGAGCACGCCTACGGGCACAACAAGGCGGAGTACTTCGCCAGCGGCTTCGAGGGCGCGCTCATCCTGGTGGCGGCGCTGAGCATCGGGGTGACGGCGGTGCGGCGGCTGCTGGACCCGCAGCCGCTGGACGCGGTGGGGCTGGGCCTGACGATCTCCGTCGTCGCCTCGCTGGTGAACCTCGGCGTCGCGCGCGTGCTGGCGCAGGCGGGACGGCGCTACGACTCCATCACGCTGGAGGCCGACGCGGCGCACCTGATGACCGACGTCTACACCTCGGCGGGCGTGGTGCTGGGGCTGGGCGCCGCGGCGCTTACCGGCTGGACGTGGCTGGACCCGCTGGTGGCGCTGGTCGTGGCGCTGAACATCGTGCGCTCCGGGGTAGAGCTGCTGCACCGTTCCGCGCTCGGCCTGCTCGACACCGCCGTGCCGGAGGAAGTGCGCGCCCGCATCGTGGACGTCCTGCGCCGCCATGCCGCACACGGCCTGCAGTTCCACGCGCTGCGCACCCGCCAGGCCGGCGCGCGCCGCTTCGTCTCCTTCCACATTCTGGTGCCTGGCGAGTGGAGCGTGCAGCGCGGCCACGACCTGCTGGAGCAGATCGAGGAGGAGGTGCGCGCCGCGGTGCCCAACTGCACCGTCTTCACCCACCTGGAGCCGATCGAGGACCCCGCCTCTTTCGCCGACCAGCGCCTGGAACGGCCCCATCCGACTACCCCCCCGCCGCCGCTACCCCGGAAGGGGTGACGAGGGGACAAGGGGGACGAAGGGTAGCCGAGCCGCGTGCCCTTGTCCTACGAAGTTCGGGTGTTCCGTTCCCGATTGGGGGCCTCTCCGCCATCCGATCAACTCGCTTCGCGCGGACCAAGCGGATTGCTTCGCGGCCCCCAATCGCTCACTCCTCACCCGAACTTCGTATCACCCCTTCCCCTTGTCTCCTTGCCCCCTTGTCCGGCAGGTCGCGGGCACCAGTTCGCAGTACAGGAAGCGCGCGTCGCGCAGCACCACCTCGCCGCGCGCGAAGCGCAGCGGCTCGCGGAAGGGCGGGCCGTCGTGGACGAAGGTGTGGAACTCGCCGTCCTCGCCGCAGGGGTCGACGTCCGGCGGCAGGTCGCGCAGGAAGGCGGCGTCGTAGTCGCGGCCCGCGAACGCGCCGGACAGCGCCCGCGTGTCGACGCAGACGGTCACGGCGCGATACCCCAGCCTGATGAACTCCTGCGCCACCTCCCGCGTGTCGCGGCCCCAGAGCGGGAAGAGCGGCGCGAGGCCGGCGCGCGCCGCGAGCCCCTCGCGGTAGCGCCGCACGTCTTCCAGGTAGAGATCGCCGAAGACGACATGGCGCACGCCGCGCTCGCGGAAGCCGCGGAAGAGCGCGCCCATCGCCGCCTCGTACGCCGCGTTGTCCGCGTGCGGCGCGATCTCCGCCGTCGCCAGCGGCAGCCCGAGCGCGCGCGCCTGCGCCTCCAGCAGCGCGCGGCGCACCCCGTGGATGCTGATCCGGTCGTAGCCCGCGGTGACGGTCGTCGCCAGCGCCACCACCTCGAAGCGTCCCTCGCGCCGCAGCTCGTGCAGCGCGAGGGCGCTGTCCTTGCCGCCGCTCCAGCAGAAGAGCGCCGGAGCGGGCTCGGGCGCGGGCATCAGAAATCGACGCCCACCTGCACCCGCGCGTTCCGGCCGGGGAGCGGGTAGCCGCGCAGCTCGTAGTAGTTCTCGTCGGTCAGGTTCTCCAGCCGCACGCCCAGGCGATAGCGACGGGCGATGCGGAGCTGGCCGGCGAGGTCGAGCGTCATGAAGCGCGGGTAGCGCACCGCGGCCGCGGGCCAGGAGGAGAAGTCGAGGTCCGCGCGCTCGCCGACGTAGCGGCCGCTGAGGCGCGTACTGAAGCGGCGGCCGTCGTCGTACTCGACGCCGTAGTTGAGCGTCTGGCCGGCGACGTTGCGGATGTCCGTGGTCACCGTGTCCTGCGTCGTCTCCTCGGCGGTGAGCAGGTGGGTGGCGCCGGCGAAGAGCCGCAGCGCGAAGCGCCGGCCGAGCGCGGCGCCGAGGTCGTAGCTGGCGTTCCACTCGACGCCGCGGATCTCGGCGTCGTCCGCGTTGACGTAGCTGGTGAGGGCGCGCACGGTGTCGCCCGCGACGGTGACGCGCGGGGCGGCGAGCGTGCTGAAGCGAGAGGTCACGCGGTCGCGCACGTCGGTGCGGAAGACGGTGACGTCCGCGGTGAAGGGCGCGCCCGGCCGGGCGAAGCCCACGCCGGCGTCCCAGGTGACGGAGCGCTCCGGCGTCAGCTCGGGGTTGCCCTGGGTGACCGTCAGCGTGCGGCTGCCGGGCACGCGCAGCTCCGCGTAGCCCGCCACGCGGAAAGCGTCCGGCGTGACGAACGCGCGCCCGGCGCTGGCGTGCAGGCGCACGCCCGAGGGTGTGCGGTACTGCGCACCGGCGGAGGGGTTGAAGACGACGTAGCTCTCGCGGTTGGCCGCGACGCTGCCGAGGAAGGCGATCTCGCCGGCGTCGACCGCCGCGGTGATGCGGTCCAGCCGGCCGCCGAGCGTGGCGATGAGGCGCTCGTCGAGCAGCGCCAGGCGGCCCTCCGCGAAGACGGCGGCGGAGGTGGTGCGCGAGTCGGGCGCGTAGGGCTGCGCGCGCGCGACGCCGCCGGCGCCACGCTGCCAGCGCTCGGACGCCAGCACGGTGCGCGTGTAGTCCAGCCCGGCGGTCAGCGAGTGCGCGCCGAAGGAGAGCACGTCCTGCAGTTGCACGCCCATCCAGTCGGTCGGCGAGCGCAGGCTCACGAAGCGGACGGAGTCGAGGCTGCTGTAGTTCTCCGCCGTCTCGCGCGCGCCGAAGGCCGTCAGGCGCAGCGTGTGCGCGCCCAGCTCGCCGCGAAGGCTCAGCTCGCCGCTGCCGCGCGCCACGTCCTTCAGCGTGCGGTCGTCGTAGCCGGCGACGTAGAGATCGCCCGGGTTCTGCACGCGCTCGGCGGCGAAGCCCTCCGCGCGCGCGTCGAGGCGCCAGCGCTCGGCGAGGCGGTAGCCCAGGCGCAGGTTGCCGCTGAGCGTGCCGTACTCGCTGAAGTCGCGGGCCTCGCCGTCGCCCCGCTCGGCGGCACGCGCCGTGGTGCCGTCGGGCAGGGTGCGGGTTACGGAGTCGGCGCCGATGCGGTCGCGGAAGAAGTTCCCCTTGCCGACGCGGAAGTCGGCGCCGCGATCGAACCAGGCGAGCCCCAGGTCGAAGTCGAGCGAGGGGGTGAGCGCGCCGCCGGAGGAGAGCCGCGCCTCGCGCGTCTGCCAGCTCCCGTAGCCCAGGTGCAGCGAGGAGCGCGGTGCCCCGGCGGAGCGGCGGGTGACGACGTTGAGCACCCCGCCCATCGCGCTGGAGCCGTAGAGCGCGGAGGCCGGGCCCTTGAGCACCTCGACGCGCTCCACGTCGTGCACGGAGAGCAGGGAGAGGTTGGTGACGCCGGCCGGCCGGCCGTCGAGCAGGACGAGCGTCGTCTGGTTGACCCCGAAGAACTTCGGCTGAAAGCCGCGGATGCCGACGCCGGAGAGCAGCCCGGCGTACTGCACGACGTCGAGCGCCGCCGTCTTCTTGAGCACGTCCGTCAGCTCGGCGGCGGGCGTGCGCTCCACGTCGGCGCGGGTGACCACCTCGATCTTCTGCGGCACCAGGTCGCGGCGCAGCTCGGTGCGCCGCGCGGTGACCACGACGGTGTCGAGCGCTGCGGAGCGGAGCGTGTCGCGCGCGGGCGGGGCGGGCGGCTGCGCGGCGGCGAGCGCCGGCAGCGCGAGGGCGGCGCCGAAGAGGGCGCCGGCACGGCCGGGCCCGCCTGGGAGAGTCTTCATCGGGTAGTAGGATCGAAAGACAAGGGTGAAGGTACCGCGCCCTCTACGGGCGCGGCACCGGACGGAAACGGGTGGGCCGCGCCGGCGAGCGGCAGCACCTGCGGCACCCCGGTGTCGGGGCCGGGGCCGGGGTGCGCGACGATGCGCACCGGCCAGTCGTAGACGCGCTCCAGCGTCTCGCGCGTGAGCACCTCGGCCGGTGCGCCCTGCGCCGCCAGCCGCCCCTCGTGCAGCAGCACCAGGTGGTCGGCGTAGCGCGCGGCCAGGTTCAGGCTGTGCGTGCTGAAGAGCGTGGTGACGCCGACCGCGCGCAGCTCGCGGATCAGCTCGAAGATCGCCATCTCGTGGCGCACGTCGAGCGCGGCGGTCGGCTCGTCGAGCGCGAGCGCCCGCGGCTCCTGCGCCAGCGCCCGCGCCAGGCGCGCGCGCTGGCGCTCGCCGCCGGAGAGCGTGCCCAGCGGACGGGCGGCGAGGTGCGCCACGTCGCAGCGCTGCAGCGCGCGCGCGATCGCCGCGCGGTCCTCCGCGCCCTCGCGGCGCCAGGCGCCGAGGTGCGGATAGCGGCCCATCGCCACCAGCTCGCGCACGCGCAGCGGGAAGACCTCCGCCTCGCCCTGCGGCACCACGCCCACCTCACACGCCAGCTCTTCGCGCCGCCACTCGCCCAGCAGCCGACCACGGAACCACGCCCGCCCCGCCGCCGGCGTCAGCACCCCGAGCAGCAGCTTCAGCAGCGTGCTCTTGCCCGAGCCGTTCGGGCCGAGCAGCGCGATGCAGGCGCCGGCCGGCACCTCCAGCGTCACGCCGTCCAGCGCCGCGCGCACGGCGCCGGGGTAGCGGTAGCTCAGGGCCTCGCAGCGCCAGGTCACGGCCGCCCTGCCCTTCCACCGCCCCAGGGGTCAGGGGTCGGGGGTCGGGGGTCGGGGAGAACGGCGCCCTCACCCCCTGGTCCCCTCTCCCGAACTCGGGAGACGGGGAGAACGGCAGAAGCTGGGGCGCTGTTGCCGTTCCGCTGGCCCCCGACCCCTGACCCCCGACCCCTGCCGGCCCCCCTCACGCCCCCCTCCGCCGTAGCAGCCAGAGGAAGAACGGCACGCCGACGAACGCCGTCACCACGCCGAGCGGGATCTCGGCCGGCGCGGCCAGCGTGCGCGCCAGCGTGTCGCTCAGCAGCAGGAACGCCGCGCCGAGCAGCATCGCGGCGGGCAGCAGGAGGCGGTGGTCGCTGCCCCAGAGCAGGCGCACCACGTGCGGCACCACCAGCCCCACGAAGCCGATGGCGCCGCTGGCCGCGACCGCGGCGGCGGTCAGCAGCGAGGCGACGCCATAGGCCAGCACCTGCGTGCGCCGCACCGGGGTGCCCAGATAGGCGGCGGTCTCCTCGCCGAGCGAGAGCAGGTTCAGCGCGCGGGCGAGCGCCAGCAGCAGCGCGATGCCCGGCGCCAGGTAGAGCGCCAGCAGCGCGGTGCCCGGCCAGCTCGCGCCCGCCAGCCCGCCCATCATCCAGAAGATGGCGGCGCGGAACGCCTCCGGCTCCGCGAAGACGAGCACCAGCAGAATGCAGGCATTGAAGAAGGTGCCCACGACCACGCCCGAGAGCAGCAGCGTCTGCACGTCGAGCGCGCGGCCGACGACGCCGGCGATGCGCAGCACCAGCAGCATCGCGCCGACCGCGCCGGCGAATGCGGCCAGCGGCACCACCCAGCCCGCGCGCGCCGCCAGCCCCAGCACCGTGGCCGTCACCGCGCCCACCGCCGCGCCGCCCGAGACGCCCAGGATGTACGGCTCCGCCAGCGGGTTGCGCAGCAGCGCCTGGAAGGTGGCCCCGCTCGCCGCCAGCGCCGCGCCGACGAGCGCGGCCTGCAGCGCGCGCGGCAGCCGCAGCTCGCGCACGATCGCCACGGCCGCGGGGTCGCCCAGGCCGCGCACCGCGTCCAGCACCTGCCGCGTCGAGAGGCCGACCGCGCCTAACCGCACGCTGAGGAGCAGCGCGGCGAGCACCGCCGCGCCCAGGCCCAGCAGCCGTAGCGGCGCCTTCACGCCGGCCTCGCGGGGCGCGGGTGTCGGCTCATGGCCGGGCCGCCGCCGGGTGCAGCGCGTCGCGCAGCGCGCGGGCGGCGGCCGCGATGCCGGGGCCGGGGCGGTGCAGCAGGTCGGCAGCGAGTACGACGACGCGGCCCTCGCGCACCGCGCGCAGCTCGCGCCAGCCGGGCCGGCCGAGCAGCCGCGCCGGCGCGGTGCCGACGTCCTCGCCCTGCGGCAGCAGGATCACGTCCGGCTGCTGGCGCACCACCTCTTCGAGCGAGAGCTGCGGCCAGTCGCCGCGTTGAGTGGGCGCGATGCTGCGCGCGCCGGCCAGGCCGAGGAGCTGGCCGATGAAGGTCTCCGGCCCGGCGGTGCGCAGCGGCTCGGTTCCCACGACATAGAGCACGCTCGGCTGCGCGCGGCCGGCGACGGAGGCGCGCACCGCGTCCAGCTCCGCGCGCAGCCGGCGGCCGAGCGAGTCGGCGGCGGGCTCGCGGCCGCTCAGCCGGCCGAGGCGTTCGAGGTTGCGGAAGACGTCGGCAGTGTCCTGCGGCGCGAGGGCCGCGACGGCGATGCCGAGCGACTCCAGCCGCTCGCGCAGCGCCGACGGCGTCGCGCCCTCGAAGACGAGCACCAGGTCCGGCCGCAGTGCGAGCAGCGCCTCGATGCTCGGGTCCAGCCCGCCGCCGATGGAGGGCAGGTGCGCGACGCGCGGGTCGCGGTCGTAGCGCGTACGGCCGACCAGGCGCTCGCCGGCACCGAGCGCGAGCAGCGTCTCGGTGCCGGACGGCAGCAGCGAGACGATGCGCCGCGCCGGGCGCGCGAGCCGCACCTCGCGGCCGGCATCGTCGACGATGGTGACGGCGACGTCGGCGGTGCTCGCGGCCGTGCTCGCACCAGCGTCGGCCGGCTCGCCGCCCGGCGCGGAGCGGCCCTCGCTGCAGCCGGCGAGCAGCAGCGCGGCCAGCAGCGCGAGCCCGGCGGCGCGGTCGGTCGGGGTCCTGCGCGGTATCGACAAAAAAACCCGTCCTTCCCGGAGGGCACGGGAGAACGGGAGCGGAAGCGGCGCATCGCGGCCCAGGCCGGCCGGCGCACCTCCGATCCCGCTCCCCTCCCTCGAGGGGGTTGTGTGCGGGAGCGAGAGGGGCCGGTCTCCTGGCTCGAGGCAGCTTCGCTCGCCTTCCCGGGACGCGCTGCGGCGTCCCAGTGGCGGGGGCGGAAACGGGTTCCGCCCCGGAGCGGGCCGGGCCGGCGCTCGCGGGGAGCGCCGGGCCTCTGACAGTGGCGGGGCCGCGCCGGATTCACACCGGCTTCCGAAAAGACCCCTCTCGCTATGGACGAGTCAACCTAGCACGACGGCCGCGGGCGGGCAAGCGGCGGAGTCGTCATCCCAGGGCGCCGCAGCCGTGGGCAGCGTCAAGGCTGTGCCGAAAAGCTGCAGCAACCGTCTCCCACGCGCCGCGCTCTCGCAACTCGCGCGGCGAACAACCCAGCATCTCGTGCAGCGCCCGTCTCAGGGCGCCATCGCACGCGTATCCGCAGGCCGAGGCGACGCTCTCGACCGATCGGGTCTCCTCCTGCAGCAGCTCGGCCGCGTACAGCAACCTTACCCACATGAGCAGCCGCCGGGGCCCGGGCAGGCCGCTCTCTTCGCAGTGGCGCAGCAGCGTGCGCTCACACAGGTGAAGCGCACGGGCGAGGTCCCCCACGCCCCCGCCCCTGGCTGCAACTTCGGCGGCGGCTTCCAGCGCTACGCGCGGCCACCCCGATGGCAGATCTCCCAGTGCGCTGCGGACCAGCCCCAGCCACGAGCGCCCGTGTACCGACCGCAACACCCGCCGAATCCCGTCTGTGCTGCCCTCGGGGCAGACGATCGCTTCGGCGGCGCCCCACCTTCCCAGTCGCAGCAGGTCGCCGGGGCGGCGCAGCTCCTTCACCGCGATGATTACCGGGATGGTCGGGTTGTCACGAAGCAGGTGCTGCAACGCCGGTGCGGGCTCGCCGTCACCCTCGTGGTAGGGGTCGACCACCGCCACCGTAGTCGGTCGGGCCGTGCGCAGGCGCATGGCCAGCAGGGCGAACGACGCCACGGGTAGTATTCGGAACGACGTGGCTGCAGCGTCCCGCAGTTGGGCGATGAAGACGGGGTCATGGTGCAGCAGGAACAGGGGAGAGGGCAACATACGAGGCAGGGCTCCATCCGGCGGTGGCTCAAGGGATGGGGTGTACCGCGGCGTGGAAACGAACGTATCAGCCCCCGCCCGATTGTGTCAAGGAAGGTTGTCGGAAACCGAGAGGACGGTGGCGGAAACGGTGCGGGCACCGCGGTAGGCGGGCTCGTCTTCTCTCTCTCGCCTGCCCTGAACTGGTGACGTTGGGGGCAGGGGGGCACGTACCCGCAAGTCCGATTCACTTTCAAGGAGGATGAGATGAATCGAAAGATCGGGATCGCCATCGCTGTCGCCATCATGGCAACCGCGGCCGGGTGCAACGACCTGCAGCGCGAACCAACTCCGGTGGCGCCACCCAGCTCGGCCAGCGAGGCCACGGCGAGCACGCCGTTCTACTACCATGCGGGCCAACCCGTGTACCTGGAGGAAGACCCGCAGCACATGGTGGTCGGCACCACTGCTCCCGCACCGCTCGACGTGGCACGGCAGGTTCTTGCTTCGTTGGGGGTGAACGTGAACGACGCGGGCCGGATCCCGCAGATGGAGGGTCATTGGCGGCTGCACCTTGCGGGTGCGCCGCCCGGAGCGGCGATGCGTGCGGCAGCCGCGTTGCGGGCCGACCGACGCTTCGTCTTCGCGAGCCCCGAATACCGGACGCGGGAGGGGAAGCATCTCGTACGGCTGGTGAACCGCATCGACGTGCAGTTTAGGGATGGCGTTGCCGCGGCGCAGGTCGATAGTCTGATCCAGGCGATGGGCATGCGCCTCGTCCGACCACCCCGCCCGGACTCCGGATTCTTCGCTCACCGGCTCGCCTACCCGATGGGAGCAGAGCCGCTCACCGTCTCGCACACCCTCGATCGCCATCCTCTGGTCAAGTGGGCGGCGCCTGACATGATCCTGGCTTATTCACCAGGGGCATAGTTGCCGGATAGGGGGCAAAGAAAAG
>ERZ1066122.987-NODE-987-length-25744-cov-38.639612_pt1 | contig 25744 bp, 22 predicted proteins | sample MGYA00382769_ERZ1066122 | MGnify/ENA primary metagenome ERZ1066122 (study PRJEB33369, sample SAMEA5778352) | biofilm metagenome | biome: Industrial cooling water; feature: Water cooling tower basin; material: Biofilm | place: United Arab Emirates | collected... | reverse complement strand
CTTCCGCACGCGCGAGTTCGAGCAGATGGAGATGCAGTTCTTCGTCGAGCCGGGCACCGACGAGGAGTGGTTCGAGCGCTGGCGCGAGGCGCGGCTCGCCTGGATGCGCGACGAGATCGGCCTCTCTCCCGAGCGGCTGCGCTACCACCCGCACGAGAAGCTGGCGCACTACGCCAGCGCGGCGGGCGACATCGAGTTCTTCTTCGGCGGCACCATCGGCGACGCGGGCTGGGGCGAGATCGAGGGCATCCACAACCGCACCGACTTCGACCTGCGCCGCCACCAGGAGTACTCCGGCAAGCGCCTGGAGTACATCGACCCGGCCACGCAGAAGCGCTACCTGCCGTTCATCATCGAGACCTCGGCCGGCGCGGACCGCGTCACGCTCGCCGTGCTCGCCAACGGCTACCGCGAGGAGGAGGTGGAGGGTGAGACGCGCGTGGTGCTGGGCATCCACCCGCGGCTGGCGCCGGTGAAGGCGGGCGTCTTCCCGCTGGTCAAGAAGGACGGCATGCCGGAGCGCGCCGACGCGATCCACCGCGCGCTCGGCCGGCAGGGCATCCCCAGCTTCTACGACGAGAGCGGCGCCATCGGCCGGCGCTACCGCCGGCAGGACGAGGCGGGCACGCCGTTCGGCATCACCGTCGACGGCCAGACGCTGGAGGACGGCACCGTCACGGTGCGTGACCGCGACACCATGCAGCAGCAACGCATCGCCGAGGACCAGATCGTCGGCTACCTGCGCGAGCGGCTGTAGGACAGGATTCGGGATTCAGGATTCGGGATTCAGGGGGATGGGCTGCCGGCTGCCAGCTTCCGGCTGCCAGCGCAGCGCCGGTGTTGCCGGTAGCCGGTAGCTGGAAGCCGGTAGCCTCTTCCCCGAATCCTGTTGTCCGGCACCTGAGCACGGCACCCGACGAGGGCGCAGCATGGAGTTCTCCGAATTCGAGCGACGGGCGCAGCGCGTCTTCGCGGAGATCCCGCCGGAGTACCGCGAAGGCGTGGACGGGCTGCTGGTGCGCCGCGAGGCGGTGCCGCACCCCACGCTGCCGGACGTCTACACGCTCGGCGAGTGCATCACCGAGACCTACCCCACCGAGTGGGGCGGGCCGGGCGAGGTGCGCTCGTTCGTCGTGCTCTACCACGGCTCCTTCCGCCGCCTCGCCGCGCTGGATGAGGCGTTCGACTGGGAGGCCGAGCTGCAGGAGACGGTGCACCACGAGGTGCGCCACCACCTGGAGTCGCTCGCCTCGGAGGACGAGCTGGAGGAGCAGGACTACGCGGCGGACCAGAACTTCGCGCGCCGCGAGGGCGAGCCGTTCGACCCGCTCTTCTACCGCGCCGGCGAGCCGCTGGCGGAGGACGCCTGGGAGGTGGAGGGCGATGTCTTCCTGGAGCGCGAGCTGAGCGCGGCCGAATTCGCAGCGCTGGCGGAGATCCCGGTGGAGTGGGAGGGCCGGGCGCTGCGCGTGCCGCGCCCCGCCGAGCTGGGCGACGCGCACTTCGTCACCCTCTGGCTGGAGCCGCCGCCCGGGGAGGGCGAGCTGGTGCTGGTGCTGCTGCGCCGGCGCGGCGTGCTGGAGTCGCTGCGCGGGCTGCTGAGCGAGCCGGAGCCGCGCGTGCTCACCTCGGAGGTGGAGCTGCCGGGCTGACGCTCTCGCCCGCTGCGTTCGGCGTGCGGCGGCTGGCGCGGGCGCGCCGGGTGCGACTACCTTTTCCCCGTCTTCGGATCGCGTACCCCGCCACGCTTCGCCGGCCCCGTCGCCGGCGCGCGAGCGCGCGGCGGTACACGCAGAGCCCGCCGACGAGGAGAGCCCCAGCATGACGAACCCGCCACGACGCGAGCGGAGCGGCCCGGAGCCGGCGCGCCTGACGCCCTACGAGCTGGTCTTCGTCGATGCCGCCGTCGCCGGCTTCCCGCGCATCGCGCGCGACGCCGAGCTGAACGCGCTGGACCCCGCGCATCCGGAGAGCTTCGCCTTCATCCCCGCCGTCGGCGAGGCGCTGCGCGAGCTGCTGCCGCCCGACGCGCCGCCGGACGCGCTGGAGCAGTACCGCGCGCTCTTCTTCCATGCCTTCAACTTCTGGGGCGCCGGCCGGCCGCTCTACCTGCTGGAGCCCGCCGTCGCGCGCTTCCTGGTAGAGGCCGCGCCGGCGCTCGCCGGCTGGGAGGTGGCGCTGCCGGCGGACGCCTGCTACCTGCAGTTGCCGGCGAACCTCTTCTGGGGCAGCATCGCGCCCGATGTGCCGCCGGAGCCGGTGGACGGCTTCTTCGTCACGCGCGCCGTCGGCGAGGACGCGCTCGGCATCCCCTACCAGCGGCTGGACGCGCTGATGGTGCTGGGGCTGCGCCGTGAGCGCGCGGGCTTCAGCGTGATCCCGTTCCACGCCGCGGTCGCCTCGGGCGTGGCGGCGCAGTGGGTCGGTGAGCCGGCGCGCGAGCAGGGCGCCGACTTCGCCTCGGTACTGCCCGGCGGCGAGCTGGCGGGGCTGTATTCCATCGTCACCGTCGGTGAGGCGCTCAAGCTGCTGGTGCGCGCGCTCTGGTACATCGACCGCCACCCGGAGGGCGTGCTGGAGGAGCCGCCGGCCGGGCCGCACCCCGCCGAGCGGCCGGAGCCGGCGCCGCTTTCGCACCTGTCGTTCCAGCGCGTGCGGCTCGCGAGCGAGGGCGGCGCGGAGGCCGGCGCGTGAACGCGACCGAGGTCGCCCGCGTGCTCGACGAGATCGCTACGCTCGGCGAGCTGAACGGCGAGAACCCGTTCCGCACCCGCGCCTTCGCCAACGCCGCCCGCGCGCTGGAGGCCAGCGGCGCGGACCTGCCGGCGCTCGCCGCGGCCGGCGAGCTGACCAGCATCAAGGGCATCGGCGAGGGCATCGCGCAGATCGTGCGCGAGCTGGTGCAGACCGGCCGCTCCTCGCTGTACGACGAGCTGCGCGCGCAGACGCCGAGCGGGCTGTTCGAGCTGCTGAAGGTGCCGGGCCTCGGCGCCAAGCGCATCCACACGCTGCACGCCGAGCTGGGCGTCGAGACGCTGGACGCGCTGGAGGACGCCGCGCGCGCCGGCCGCGTCGCCGCGCTGGGCGGCTTCGGCGCCAAGACGGAGCAGAAGCTGCTGGAGGGCGTCGCGTTCGTGCGTACGACGCTTGACCGCCGGCGCTATCCGCAGGCGATGGACGTGGCCGCGCGGCTGCTGGAGTGGCTGCGCGCGCGCGACGGCGTGCAGGCCGCGGAGATCGTCGGCGCGCTGCGCCGGCGGCTGGAGGTGGTGGAGGCGGTGGAGCTGCTGGCCGCGAGCGACGCGCCGGCGCCGCTGCTCGCCGCCTTCCGCGCGCTCGGCGCGCCGGCGGAAGGCGCCGGTGCCGACGAGGGCTGCGCGGAGATCCGCCTGCCCGACGGGCTGCGCGCCACGCTGCGCTGCGTGCCGCCGCGCGCGTGGGTCGCCGCCGTCGTCTGGGAGACGGGCGGCGACACGCACCGCGCCGCGCTCGCCGCGCGCGCCGCCGAACGCGGGCTGCGGCTGGAGCGCGACGGCCTCTGGCGCGGCGCGGCGCCGGAGCGGCTGCAGCGCGAGGCCGAGCTCTACGCCGCGCTCGGCCTGCAGTACGTGCCGCCGGAGCTGCGCGAGGGCCTCGGCGAGCTGGACGCCGCCGCGGCCGGCGCGCTGCCGCGCCTGGTGGAGCTGAGCGACCTGCGCGGCACCTTCCACTGCCACACCACCTACTCCGACGGCAAGGCCACGCTCGCCGAGATGGCGGAGGCCGCGCGCGCGAAGGGTTGGCAGTACCTCGGCATCGCCGACCATTCGCCGTACGCCGCCTACGCCGGCGGGCTGAAGCCGGCGGCGGTGACGAAGCAGCATCGCGAGATCGACGCCTGGAACCGCGAGCACGGCGGGGCGGGGCAGGGGCGCTTCCGCCTCTTCAAGGGCACCGAGTCCGACATTCTGCCCGACGGCAGCCTGGACTACGACGCCGACGTGCTCGCCCGCTTCGACTACGTGGTCGGCTCGGTGCACTCGGGCTTCAACCTCTCGCGCCGCGAGATGACCGACCGCGTGCTGCGGGCGATCGAGAACCCGCACCTCACCATGCTCGGCCACCCGACGGGGCGGCTGCTGCTGGGCCGCAGCGGCTTCGCGATCGAGCTGGACGAGGTGATCGACGCGGCGGCCGCGCACGGGGTGCTCATCGAGATCAACGCCGACCCGCACCGGCTGGACCTCGACTGGCGCCACGTGCGCCAGGCCGCGCAGAAGGGGATCCTGATCCCCGTCAACCCCGACGCGCACTCGACCGGCGGGCTGGACAACGTCGCCTTCGGCGTCAACATGGCGCGCAAGGGCTGGCTGCAGGCGCGCGATGTGCTCAACACCTGGACACTGGAAGAGGTCGAGGAGTTCTTTGCCCAGAGAAAGCAAGCGCGCACGCGCTGAGCGCGCGGCGCGCATCGTGGAGCGGCTGAAGGTGGCGTACCCGGACAGCGCCTGCTCGCTGGAGCACGGCGCGCCGTTCGAGCTGCTGGTGGCCACCGTGCTGAGCGCGCAGTGCACCGACGCGCTGGTGAACCGCACCACGCCGGCGCTCTTCGCGCGCTACCCGCACGCCGCCGCGCTCGCCGACGCCGACGTGGCGGAGGTGGAGGAGACGATCCGCTCCGTCAACTTCTACCGCAACAAGGCGAAGGCGCTCGTCGGGCTGGCGCGCGCGCTGGTGGAGCGCCACGGCGGCGAGGTGCCGCGCGGCATGGACGAGCTGACCGCGCTGCCCGGCGTCGGCCGCAAGACGGCGAACGTGATCCGCGGCGTCGCGTTCGGTGAGGCCGACGGCGTGGTCGTCGACACGCACGTGCTGCGCGTCAGCCAGCGTCTCGGCCTCACCGCCGCTGCCGAGCCGCTCGCCGTCGAGCAGGACCTGCTCGCGCTGCTGCCTCCGTCCGAGCGCGTCGCCTTCACGCACCGCGTCATCGATCACGGCCGCGCCCTCTGCGTCGCCCGCCGCCCACGCTGCGGCGAGTGCCCGCTGCTGGAGGACTGCCCGACGGGTCAGGGGTCAGGGGTCGGGTATCAGGGGTCAGGGAAGACCCCTACCATTGCCGTTCCCCTGATCCCCGACCCCTGACCCCCGATCCCTGACCATGATCAACGACCTTCTCGCCGGCCGCGTGCCGACCGGCTCGCGCGTGACCGTCCAGGGCTGGGTGCGCACCCGGCGCGACAGCAAGGCCGGGCTCTCGTTCGTGCACGTGCACGACGGCAGCAGCTTCGCGCCGATTCAGGTGGTGGCCTCTCAGGAGCTGCCCAACTACGAGAGCGAGGTCAAGCACCTGACCACGGGCTGCGCGGTGATCGCCGAGGGCGAGCTGGTGCCCTCGCAGGGCAAGGGGCAGAGCGTGGAGCTGCGCGCCGAGCGCCTGGAGGTCGTCGGCTGGGTGGACGACCCGGAGACCTACCCCATCCAACCGAAGCCGCACTCCTTCGAGTTCCTGCGCGAGGTCGCGCACCTGCGGCCGCGGACCAACACCTTCGGCGCGGTCACGCGCGTGCGGCACACGCTGGCGATGGCGGTGCACCGCTTCTTCGACGAGCACGGCTTCTTCTGGATCCACACGCCGATCATCACCACCAGCGACGCCGAGGGCGCCGGGCAGATGTTCCGCGTCTCCACGCTCGACCTCGCCAACCTGCCGCGCACGCCCGACGGCCAGGTGGACTTCGCGCAGGACTTCTTCGGCCGCCCCGCCAGCCTCACCGTCAGCGGGCAGCTCAACGTGGAGGCGTACTGCCTGGCGCTGTCGAAGGTCTACACCTTCGGCCCCACCTTCCGCGCCGAGAACTCGAACACCAGCCGCCACCTGGCCGAGTTCTGGATGATCGAGCCGGAGATCGCCTTCGCGGACCTGAACGACAACGCCGACCTCGCCGAGGCGTTCCTGAAGTCGATCTTCCGCAGCCTGCTCGACGAGCGGCCGGACGACCTGGCGTTCTTCGAGGAGCGCATCCAGAAGGGAGTCGTCCAGCGGCTGGAGGGCTTCGTGGCGTCGGCGTTCGAACGCATGGACTACGCCGAGGCGATCCGCCGGCTGGAGGCCGCACCGAAGCAGTTCGAGTTCCCCGTCTACTGGGGAGTGGACCTGCAGAGCGAGCACGAGCGCTACCTCACCGAGGAGCTGGTCGGTCGCCCGGTGGTGGTGATGAACTATCCGAAGCAGATCAAGGCGTTCTACATGCGGCTCAACGACGACGGCCGTACCGTCGCTGCGATGGACGTGCTGGCGCCGGGCATCGGCGAGATCATCGGCGGCAGCCAGCGCGAGGAGCGGCTGGAGGTGCTGGACGCGCGCCTGCACGAGCTGGGGCTGGAGACCGAGAGCTACGGCTGGTACCGCGACCTGCGCCGCTACGGCAGCGTGCCGCACGCCGGCTTCGGGCTCGGCTTCGAGCGCACCATCCAGTACGCCACCGGCATGGCCAACATCCGCGACGTGATCCCGTTCCCGCGCACGCCGGGCAGCGCCGCGTTCTGAGCGCGCGGCGAATGGCGCCGCCCGCGCCGCCGACGAGGCTTGCGCGGCCCACGGCCCGACGGACATAGTGCGGGGGCGAGCGGCCAGACCGCTCGCCCCCGCACTGCCGTGCGGCCCCTTCCCGTCCGGCGCGTCGGCGCCCCGGCCCGACCCGCTTCTCCTCTCCACTGTCCACTCGCCCATGCCCACCTACACCATTCGCGAATGGCCGGAGCACGACCGCCCGCGCGAGCGGCTGGAGGCGCTGGGGCCGCGGGCGCTGGCGCCGCGCGAGCTGCTGGCGATCCTCATCGAGACCGGCACCCCGGCCACCGCGGGGCGGCCGGCGCGCTCGGCGCTCGACCTGGCGGGCGAGCTGCTGGCGCACTTCGCGCGCGGCGGCGTGCCCTCGCTGCGGCGCATCATGACCGCCTCGGTCGCGCAGATCTGCGCGGTGCCGGGGCTGGGCCCCGCGAAGGCCACCAAGATCCTGGCGGCGCTGGACCTCGGCCGCCGCGCCGCCGAGGAGGCGCGCGAGGAGCACGACCGCTTCCGCACGCCGCGCGACGTCTACGAGCGCATGCGCTTCACCCTGCGCGACCTGCCGCACGAGGAGTTCCACGTGCTGCTGCTGAACACGCAGAACCAGATCCTGCGGGACCTGCAGGTCACGCGTGGCACGCTGGACGCCAGCCTGGTGCACCCGCGCGAGGTCTTCCGCGCCGCGATCTCCGAGGCCGCCGCCGCGCTGATCCTGGTGCACAACCACCCCTCCGGCGACCCGAGCCCCTCGGCCGAGGACCGCGCCGTCACCCGCCAGCTCCGCGCCGCCGGCAGCCTCATCGGCATCGAGGTCCTCGACCACGTCATCGTCGGCGAGGGCCGCTACGTCAGCTTCGTGGAGAGCGGGCTGCTGGAGTGACCACCCCGCTCCACCCCGCCCCGGCTGTCGGCTTCCGGCTTCCAGCTTCCGGCAACAAGGACCCCCCGTCGGCCCCGTCCCCGGCAAGCGGGTGGTGCGCAGCGCCAAGAGTGAGGGTGCAGTTCGCCGGCAGCCGGCAGCCGGCAGCCGGCGGCCGGGGTATGCGGCGTGCGGCAGGGCGAAGGGCCGCAGTTCACGAATGGCGTGTTCCAGTGTAAGATACAGATACGCTGCTGGTACTCTGCTGGCAGCCGGTAGCTGGAAGCCGGAAGCCGGAAGCCTCTATGCCCGCCACCGTCCGCACCGCGCCGCCTGGCAGCGCCTCCAAGCCGGAGGACGCGCTCGCGCGCGCGCGCGCCGTCCTGCCGGCCACGCTGATGGCGAAGCTCGAGCCCTACACCGAGCGGCTCGACCTCGAGCTCATCGTGCGCGCCTTCGAGTTCAGCACCGCCGCGCACGCGGGGCAGAAGCGCTTCTCCGGCGAGGACTACGTCACCCACTGCGTGGAGGTCGCCGGCATTCTCGCCGAGCTGCACCTCGACAGCCTGACGCTGGCCAGCGCGCTCATCCACGACGTGGTCGAGGACACCGCGACCACGCAGGACGACGTGCGCGCGGCGTTCGGCGCCGACATCGCCGGCATCGTGGAGGGGCTGACCAAGATCGCGCGCGTGCAGTTCCGCACCAACACCGAGCAGCAGGTGGAGAATTACCGCAAGCTGCTGCTCAGCATGGCCGCCGACGCGCGCGTCATCCTGGTGAAGCTGGCGGACCGGCTGCACAACATGCGCACGCTGGAGCCGCTGCGCGAGGAGAAGCGCCGCCGCATCGCGCTGGAGACGCGCGAGATCTACGCGCCGCTCGCCCACCGCCTGGGCATGGCGACGATCAAGTGGGAGCTGGAGGACCTCTGCTTCAAGTTCCTGGAGCCGGAGGCCTACCGCGAGCTGGCGCGCAAGATCTCGGACAAGCGCCACGAGCGCGAGGAGCTGATCGAGCGCATGCGCCGGCCGCTGGTGCAGGACCTCAAGGCCGCGGGCATCGAGTGCGAGGTCACCGGCCGGCCCAAGCACCTGTGGTCGATCTACCGCAAGATGCAGCAGCGCGACCGGCCGTACGAAGAGATCTACGACCTCATGGCGGTGCGCGTGATCGTGGAGACGGTCACCGACTGCTACCACGCGCTGGGCATCATCCACAACCGCTGGACGCCGCTGCAGGAGCGCTTCCACGACTACATCGCCACGCCCAAGAGCAACCTCTACCGCTCGCTGCACACCACCATCTTCGGCCCCGGCGGGCGGCTCTACGAGGTGCAGATCCGTACGCGCGAGATGCACCGCACCGCGGAGTACGGCATTGCCGCGCACTGGAAGTACAAGGAAGGCGGCCGCGGCGGCAGCACCGACGACGTCGACGAGACGCTGACCTGGTTCCGCCAGGTGCTGGAGTGGCAGCAGGAGACGCGCGATCCGGAGGACTTCATGGAGTTCCTCCGCATCGACCTCTTCCAGGACGAGATCTTCGTCTTCACCCCCAAGGGCGACGTCAAGCAGTTGCCCAAGGGCGCCACCGCCATCGACTTCGCCTTCGCGGTGCACACGCAGGTGGGGATGCGCTGCTCGGGCGCGAAGGTCAACGGCCGCATCATCCCGCTGGCCCGCGAGCTGAAGAACGGCGACACCGTCGAGATCCTGACCGACGCCAAGCAGCGCCCCTCGCGCGACTGGCTGGCGTTCGTGAAGACGGCGCGCGCGCGCAACAAGATCCGGCAGTGGATCAAGACGGAGGAGTTCGAGAGCAGCGTGCGGCTGGGCCGCGAGTTCATCGAGCGCGAGATCCGCAAGGCACGGCGCGGCAAGGTCGGCGACGAGCGCTTCAGCCAGGTGGCGAAGGCGCTGGAGTTCCCGGACCGCGACCACCTCTTCGCCGCGCTCGGCCGCGGCGACCTGGGCCCGCAGAGCGTGCTGCGCGAGCTCTTCCCCGACGCGCCGGAGCCCGAGCCGGAGCGCCCGCCCTCGGCGTTCGAGCGGCTGGTGGAGCGCGTGCGCGGCAAGCCGCGCGGCGTGCGCATCCAGGGGATGGACAACCTGATGGTGCGCTACTCCCAGTGCTGCCAGCCGGTGCCGGGCGACCAGGTGATCGGCTACATCACCCGCGGACGCGGCGTCAGCATCCACCGCGTGGACTGCCCCAACGTGCTGCACCTGGCCGAGCACCCGGAGCGTCGGGTCGAGATCGAGTGGGAGGCCGAGGCCGGCGACCGCTTCTTCGTGCGCCTGGTGCTGGAGGGCAGCGACCGCCGCGGGCTGGTCGCCGAGATCGCCAACGCGATCACCGCCAGCAACACCAACATCAAGAGCGTCGACATCCGCGCCGAGGGCATGGGCATGCAGGGCGAGTTCGTCGTCGAGGTCGAGAACCTGGACCACCTCAACCGCGTCATCCAGTCGGTGCGCCGCATCAAGGGCGTGCTCAGCGTGGAGCGCAGGGAGCACTTCGGGGAGAGCGAGCTGTAGGCTGCCAGCTACCGGCTGCCAGCTTCCGGCCACGGAGGGCCAATCGATGGCGGACTACCGGAAGCTGGAAGCATGGAGGCGGGCGCACCAGCTTGCCCTCGCGGTGTACAGGCAAACGGAGCCGTTTCCGCGCGCCGAGCGCTACGGCCTCACGAGCCAGCTACGCGATGCTGCTTCCTCGGTCCCGGCGAACATCGCCGAGGGATACGGCCGGGGAACGGATCCGGAGCTGGCTCGCTTCTGCCGCATCTCGCTTGGCTCGCTGAACGAGCTGGAGTATTACCTCCTCCTGGCGCGCGATCTCGGCCTCCTGCCCGACGCTGAGCATGGCCCGCTACAGTCCGAGCTTGAGATCGTGCGCCGGCTGCTGAGTGCATTCGTTCGCAAGCTCGTCTCCTGATCATCGACGTGCTGCCGTCCGGGGTTGCCGGAAGCCGGCAGCCGGAAGCCGGTAGCCAAGATGCCCTTCGACCTCGTCTCCCCCTTCCCCCCCCGCGGCGACCAGCCGCGCGCCATCGCCGAGCTGAGCGAGGGGCTGCGGCAGGGCGCGAAGTACCAGACGCTGCTCGGCGCCACCGGCACGGGCAAGACGCTCACCATGGCGCACGCCATCGCCCGGCATGGGCGGCCGGCGCTGGTGATGAGCCACAACAAGACGCTCGCCGCGCAGCTCTACGGCGAGCTGAAGCAGTTCTTCCCGCACAACGCCGTCGAGTACTTCATCAGCTACTACGACTACTATCAGCCCGAGGCCTACGTCCCCTCGACGGACACCTACATCGAGAAGGACTCCTCGATCAACGAGGACATCGAGCGGCTGCGGCTGCGCGCGACCAGCAGCCTGATGGAGCGCGACGACGTGATCATCGTCAGCTCGGTCTCCTGCATCTACGGCCTGGGCGACCCGCAGGAGTACCGCGCCCAGATGCTCACGCTCGCCGTCGGCGAGCAGATCCGCCGCAAGCAGATCCTGGAGGGGCTGGTCGCCATCCAGTACGCGAGGAACGACGCCAGCTTCGAGCGCGGCACCTTCCGCGTGCGCGGCGACACGGTGGAGGTCTACCCGGCGTACGACGAGCAGGGCGTGCGCATCGAGCTGTGGGGCGACGAGGTCGAGCGCATCAGCCGCTTCGACCCGCTGACCGGCGACACCATCGCGACGCTGAAGCAGGCCGCCATCTACCCGGCGACGCACTTCGTCACGCAGAAGCCGACGATCGAGCGGGCGGTGGCGCGCATCCGCGCCGAGCTGCAGGAGCGGCTCCGGGAGCTGCTCGCGCAGAACCGGCTGCTGGAGGCGCAGCGGCTGGAGAGCCGCACCAACTTCGACATCGAGATGATGCTGGAGATCGGCACCTGCGCCGGCATCGAGAACTACTCGCGCCACCTCGCCGGCCGCGCCGAGGGCGAGCGCCCCGCCTGCCTCTTCGACTACTTCCCCGAGGACTTCCTGGTCATCGTCGACGAGAGCCACGTCAGCGTGCCGCAGATCGGCGGGATGTACAACGGCGACCGCGCGCGCAAGCTGACGCTGGTGGAGCACGGCTTCCGCCTGCCCTCGGCGCTGGACAACCGCCCGCTCAAGTTCGAGGAGTGGGAGCAGTTGGTGCCGAAAGTGCTCTTCGTCTCCGCGACGCCCGGCGACTACGAGCTGGCGAAGAGCGGCGGCGTGGTCGTCGAGCAGATCATCCGCCCCACCGGGCTGATCGACCCGGAGGTGGTGGTGCGCCCCGTGCGCGGCCAGGTCGACGACCTGCTGGCCGAGATCCGCGAGCGCGAGGGCAAGGGCGAGCGCGTGCTGGTGACCACGCTCACCAAGCGCATGGCCGAGGACCTCACCGACTTCCTGCACCAGCACGGCGTGCGCGTGCGCTACCTGCACAGCGACATCGACGCGCTGGAGCGCGTGGAGATCCTGCGCGACCTGCGCCTGGGCAAGTTCGACGTGCTCATCGGCATCAACCTGCTGCGCGAGGGGCTGGACCTGCCCGAGGTCTCGCTGGTGGCGATCCTCGACGCCGACAAGGAGGGCTTCCTGCGCAGCGACCGCTCGCTCATCCAGACGGTGGGCCGCGCGGCGCGCAACGCGCAGGGCAAGGCGATCCTCTATGCGGACCGCATCACCGGCAGCATGCAGCGCATGATCGAGGAGACGGAGCGCCGCCGCGCCATCCAGCTCGCCTACAACCAGGAGCACGGCATCATCCCGCAGACGATCATCAAGAGCGTGGAGGAGATCGCGCTCTCGACGCGCGTCGCGGACGCGAAGACGAAGCCGCTGGCGAAGGTTGCCGAGGCGAAGGCCGCCTACGGTGCGGAGCGCGAAGGCAAGAGCGCGGAAGTTCTGCTCAAGGAGCTGGAGCAGGAGATGCGCGACGCCGCCGCACAACTGGACTTCGAGCGCGCCGCGCTGCTGCGCGACCAGCTCCTGGAACTGCGCGCCGAGCTGGACGGCGCTCGCCCGAAGGGCGAGCGGCCGCTGCGGGCACTGCGGTGAGGGCTGGCGGCTGGCGGCTGTCGGCTGTCGGTCGACGACCTGGTTTTCTGCTATGCCTAAGGTGATTGACGCCCCCGAACCTGATTCGCCGAATTCTGTTGCCGTGACCGACAGCCGACAGCCGACAGCCGCCAGCGTGCGCGAAGCGCACCTCACCGAGCCAGAACTCACCGCCTGGGGCGAGCGCATCGGCCGCGAGGTCGAGCCGCCGGTGGTGCTGGCGCTGCGCGGCGACCTCGGGGTGGGAAAGAGCACGCTGGCGCGCGCGATCACGCGCGGCACGGGCGAGGCGGGCGTGGTGCCGTCGCCGACGTTCAACCTGCTCTTCCACTACGAGTCGCCGCGCGGCGTGGACGTCTACCACCTCGACCTGTACCGGATCGAGGAGGCCGACGAGGTGTGGGAGCTGGGCTGGGTGGAGCTGGATGCGGGGCCGAATCTGGTGCTGATCGAGTGGCCCGAGCGCGCCGAGGCCCTGCTGCCGCGCCCGCGCTGGGAGGTGCGGCTGGAGGAGGTCGGCGACCCCGCGCGGCGCAGGGTCGCCCTGCACGCCGTGGGCGAGCCGCCGGCGCTGCCGCCGTTCCCCGCGGGCGCGGAGGCCGCATGAGTGCCGCGCCCGACGGGCTGGTGCTGGCGCTGGACACCTCGACCGCCGTCGGCTCCGTGGCGCTGGGCGAGGGCGATGCGCTGCTGGCGGAGACGACGGTGCGGGTCGGCACCGGGCACTCGGCGATGCTGATGCCCGCCGTCGATGCGCTCTTCCGCGCGCTGGGCCGCGAGCGCGAAGAGCTGGCGGGCGTGGTGGTGGCGGGCGGGCCGGGCTCGTTCACCGGGCTGCGCATCGCGGCGGCGACGGCCAAGGGCATCGCGCACGCGCTGCACCTGCCGCTCTGGGCATACTCCGGCCTGCTGGCCGCCGCGGCCGGCTGCTGGAGCCCCGGCCGGCACGTCTGCTCGCTGTTCGACGCGCGCCATCGCGACGTCTTCGGCGCCTGCTACGCGTTCTCGGACGAGTTGGCGGAGCTGCTGCCACCCGCCGCCCTGACGCTGGACGAGGTGCTCGGCTTCTTCCGCGACCTGACCGTGCAGCCGCTCTTCACCGGCGACGGCGCCGTGCGCCACCGTGCGGAGATCGAGCAGGAGCTGGGCGCCGCCGTCGCGCCGCTGCACCTGGCGGGGCCGCGCGCCGCGACGCTGCTCTGGCTGGCGCGCGCGCTGCCCGAGCGCGGCTTCGTCGCGGACCCCGCCGCCTGGGAGCCGGAGTACCTGCGCGCGTCGGGCGCGGAGCGCATCGCGGCGCAGCGTGCGGTGGACGCGCTCTCCGGGCGATGAGCACGCTGCTGCGCTGGGACGCGCCGCGGCTGCGGGTGCGCGCGCTCGCGGAGGACGACCTGCCCGAGGTCGTGCGCATCGAGCGCGCGTCGTTCAGCATGCCCTGGCGCGAGGAGACGTTCCGCGGCCTCCTGCAGCGCGGCGACACCGACCTGGTGGCCGCCGAGCACGACGGCGAGCTCGTCGGCTATGCCGTCAGTTGGACGGTGCTCGACCAGGCGGAGCTGGGCAACGTGGCGGTCGCCCCCGAGGCGCGCGGAACGGGCGCCGGGCGGCTGCTGGTGGGCGAGATCCTGGAGCGCATCCGCTGGCGCGGCGCGCGCGAGTGCTACCTCGAGGTGCGCGACTCGAACGCCGTGGCGCAGCGGCTCTACCACAGCCTCGGCTTCCAGACGGTCGGTCGGCGGCGCGGCTACTACGCGCACCCGGTGGAGGACGCGCTGGTGATGCGCGCGCTGCTGGAGTGATACGAAGTTCGGGTGTTCCGTTCCCGATTGGGGGCCTCTCCGCCATCCGATCCACTCGCTGCGCTCGGACAAAGCGGATTTCTTCGCGGCCCCCAATCGCTCACTCCTCACCCGAACTTCGTATGAACCCCCGGTCCTCGACAGCCGACAGCCGACAGCCGGCTGATGGAGCGGGGATGGGGTCCCACCGTCAAGGGTTCCGCTCCCAGGAGCCGTACATCGGGTTGGGCAGCAGGAAGTACGCGCGGCCGAACGCGGCGAGCGCGCTGTCGGGCGCAGTGCGCGTCGCCTGCGTCAGGCCGGGGAAGTCCTGGATGTTGTCGCCGACCCACATCAGCACGCGCAGCGGCGGCAGCCCCGGCACGCCGCCCTGCTGCACCGCCTGGAAGCGCGGGTTCTTGTCGCCGCCGGCCGGCGGGCGGCAGAGCACGGCGTCCACCGCGATCGCGAGCGCCTGGAAGTTGCGCCGCGTCTCGGGGCAGACCGCCTCCTGCCGGTTGGTGACGATCACCACGCGGCCGCTCAGCCGCCGCACCTCGGCGATGAACTCCGCGGCGCCGGGCAGCGCCGGCGCGCGCGCCTCGCGCACCCACTCGTTCCAGGCGGCCTCGTCGAAGCCGCCGCGCTCGGCCGTGCGCCGCTGCTGCTCGGAGTTGTCGAGCACCGTCTCGTCGGCGTCGAGGATGACGGCCCAGCTCCCCGGCGCCAGGCCGGCGGCCAGCGCGCGCAGGCGCTCGCCGGCGAGGCGGTAGGTCTGCAGGAAGAGGGCGCGGTGCTCGGCGGCAGTGCGCACCCAGTGGATGGCGTCGGCGGGACGGGCCGCGGAGGTCGGCGCGGGCGCGGGCGGCGCGGCGGCGGGGGCGCAGGCGGCGAGCGCGAGCAGGCGGCGAGGGCGGTGCGTCTCATCGTGCTCCGGGTGCGGGAGTCGCGGCGGCGTGGCCGGCGGAATATGCGCGCGGCGCGGCGCGGCGGCCAGCCTCGCGCCAGGGCATGCGGGCGGTGGACAGCCCGTGGGCGCCGGCGTATGATGCACACGCCCGCACCGCTCCGCGCGCGGCTGCCTCCCCCTGCGCCCCGCACCGCCATGACCGCGCCGCTCCACGCCTCGCCCGCTGTTCTCGCACTGCTCGCGCTCACCGGCTGTGCCTCCCCGTCGCCGCCGGCGTCCACCCCTCCGGCTCCGGGCGCCGCAGCCGAGGGCGCCGCGCCGCCCGCCGAGCTGGTGCTCGTCAACGCCACCGTCTGGACGGGCGCCGCGGGCGCGCCGGACGCGCAGGCGCTCGCCGTGCGCGGCGGGCGGCTCGTTGCCGTCGGCACGGATGCCGAGGTGCGGCGGCTCGTCGGCCCCGCCACGCGCGTGCTCGACGCCGCCGGCGGCTTCGTGGTGCCCGGCTTCATCGACACGCACGTCCACTTCGTGACCGGCGGGCTCAGCCTCGCCTCCGTGCAACTGCGCGACGCGCGCACGCCGCAGGAGTTCGCCGCGCGCATCCGCGACTTCGCGCGCAGCGTGCCGCCCGGCACCTGGATCACCTCCGGCAACTGGGACCACTCGCTCTGGGGCGGCGAGCTGCCCCGGCGCGAGTGGATCGACTCCGTCACGCCCGAGCACCCCGTGTGGGTGCGGCGGCTGGACGGCCACATGGCGCTGGCGAACGGCGCGGCGCTGCGCGCGGCCGGCGTCAGCCGCGCCACGCGCGGCGTGGAGGGCGGCGAGATCGTGCGCGACGCGCGCGGCGAGCCGACCGGCGTGCTGAAGGACAATGCGATGGGCCTCATGGACCGCGCCGTCCCCGACGCGCCGCCCGCGCTGGTGGACCGCGCCGTCGACGCCGCGACCCGCCATGTCGCCGAGCAGGGCGTCACCTCCGTGCACCACGTCGGCGGCTGGGACGAGCTGGCCGCCTTCCGCCGCGCGCACGCCGCCGGGCGGCTGAAGACGCGCATCTACGCCGCCGTCCCGCTGGAGAGCTGGGAGCGGCTGCGCGACAGCGTCGTGGCGCACGGCCGCGGCGACGACTGGCTGCGCATCGGCGCGCTCAAGGGCTACGTCGACGGCTCGCTCGGCTCGCACACCGCGGCGTTCGAGGAGCCGTTCACCGACACGCCGGACAACCGCGGCCTGCTGGTCAACACGCCGGACGACCTCTACCGCTGGGTCCGCGGCGCCGACCGCGCCGGGCTGCACGTGCTGGTGCACGCCATCGGCGACCGCGCCAACACGCTGCTGCTCGACGTCTACGAGCGCGTGGCGAGAGAGAACGGCGCGCGCGACCGGCGCTTCCGCATCGAGCACGCGCAGCACCTGGCGCCGCGCGACCTGCCGCGCTTCGCCGCGCTCGGCGTCATCCCCGCCATGCAGCCCTACCACGCCATCGACGACGGCCGCTGGGCGGAGCGCTACATCGGCCCGGCGCGCGCGAAGACGACCTACGCCTTCCGCGGGCTGCTCGATGCCGGCGCGCGGCTCGCCTTCGGCAGCGACTGGTTCGTCGCGCCGCCGACGCCGCTGGAGGGCATCTACGCCGCCGTCACCCGTCGCACGCTCGACGACCGCAACCCCGGCGGCTGGGTGCCCGAGGAGAAGATCAGCGTGGAGGAGGCGCTGGTCGCCTACACGCGCGACGCGGCGTTCGCCGAGTTCCAGGAGGCGAGCAAGGGCACGCTGGAGCCCGGCAAGCTGGCGGACTTCGTGCTGCTCGACCGCGACCTGCGCCGCATCGCGCCCGAGACGATCCGCGACGCGCGCGTGCTGCTGACCGTCGTCGGTGGCACGCCCGCCTACGAACGGCGGGCGCCGTGAACTGCGCGGCGTGTCTGTGCCGGGGCTGCAGCCGGGCGCGGCTGAACGAATTCCTTGTCGACCGGGCGAGTCGCGAATAGCTTGCTCCCGCGCTGCCCCGCGTCCGGATAGCGGTCGCGGCCCCGTGCGGCGGCGGCTCGCGCGGAGGAGCCGTCGCCGCGCGCGTTCCTGCCGGCCTGCGGGACGGCACTCCCTGCAGGGTCAGCTCGGTCTTTGACCCACCCTCGCCAAGACACCACCGATGACTTTCGACCCACCGTACCGGCGCTTCGAGCCGGGTGACCTCGTGTTCGGCACGCCCGGGGGGCGCGCCCGCCTGATCGCGTTCTTCCGCGAGTCCGGGCTGCTTCCGGGCGGGTTTGCCGGGCCGGTGAGCGTCGAGGACCTCGCGGACTTCCTGGCCCCCGCCGCGGCGCTCGACCCGCCGTCCGCGGCGTTCCACGCGGCCGTGCGCGGGCACCCGAAGTACGCCGACGTCTTCGACCCGGCGCACCCGGCGGGCTTCCGCGAGCGACGGCACGGGAAGGCGGCGCTGTACTGGGTGGCGTTCGCCGGCGGGCCGCGCGCGCACGTCTCGCTCGCCGGGCTGGACGACGCGCGCCGGATGCGCGACGTCGCCGAGAAGTCCGCCGAGGAGGACGTCCCGCAGGGCGCGTTCGACGCGGACGCCGCCGCGCCGTTGACCCGCTTCACCAAGGGTCGTTCGGCGATCGGGGCCGAGCTGCGCTGGCTCTATCGTCACCGGCACACGAGCGCCGTCCGCGAGCGCGTCCAGTTCTGGCGCCCCGACGGCTCGGGCTTCGCGCCCTGCCCGCCGCCCTGGGAATGGGCCGACGAGATCGGCGCCGCCTGGCAGCGCTACCACCCCAAGCGGGAGTACACCGACGCCGATTATTCACCTGGCTGATCCTGCGGTACCCCTTCCCCTTCCTTTCAGGAGGTCGGTCGCCATGCCCCCCCAGACCGCTCGTGACCTCGTCGTTCATCGCACCTACGCCAAGCCCGACGGCTCGACCGGGCTGACCCGGAAAACGACGGCCACTCAGGAATGGGTGTTCGGCGCCACCGGCGGCCACGAGTTCATGATCAAGTTCGACAAGAACTTCGTGAAGAAGCACCTCTTCCTCTACTCGAAGAAGACCGCGGAGGTGGCGGCCATCGCCGCGCAGTTGTGGGAGGCTGCGGGCAAGCCGCCGAACCGCGACGAGGAGTTCTGGCTGGCGGCCGAGCTGGCGAAGTTCGACGCCAAGCTGACCAAGGTGCTCAAGGCCCGGGGCGAGAAGTCGGTCTGCACCTGCGGCCACCTGGAGACCGTGCACCTCTGCAGCGGCGTTGTCGGCGCTGTCTGCAGCCATGCACGTTCGCGCCACCTGACGGGCACGGGAAACCCGTGCGCGTGCAAGGAGCCGCCGCTCGGTTCGTGCGCGTGCACCGGAGTGGGCGTCGCATTCACCTGCAGGAGCGCCGGATGCACCTGCGGCGGGTTCACGGATACCACCGGCAGGTACTCCGCCAGCCGGGTGACGAGCGGGAAGGGCGACAACCCGCTGGCCGGGGCTGGAACCACGGTCAACACCTGCCTCGTCCTCGACCGCATCTCGATGGACCACTTCAAGCAAGTCGTCGTGTCGGCGATCGGGACGGCTGAGACACCGGGGTTCACCTGGGTGGCAGACGGCACCTACGTCCCCGGGGGCGGCGTCTACCATGGCCCCGGGAAGAAGTCGGTTGTTTGGGACTTCGGTCCCTCCCACCTGGGCTGCGTGATCAACGCCGACCTGAGCCAGCCGCCAGCTGCGTGGGGCCGGAAGCAGGGCGTGAAAGTGGCGATGGTCAAGACCGGCGGCACCCCGACCGGCCGCGGAGGGAACCAATACCAGTACTACGTCTTCCACCTGGAGGGAGACGTCTAGCCGGGAGCCCCCCGTTCGTCCAGCGTGCCTGGCGTCAGCCCGATCGATGGCCTTCCCCTGCGTCCCGGTCCGGCACTGGAGGCGCCTACCGGCGGCAGGCAGCGTGTGCCGCGCCGTGTGCACGGTCGCGGGCCTGTGCCAGCTCTGGGCGTGCGGCGCCGCGGACGGCGAGCGCCGCGCGCCGAATGGATCCACCGCGGAGGTGCGCATGGAGTTCACGCTCTCGTCGCCCGCGTTCGCGCCGGGCGGCGCCATCCCGGCGCAGTACACCTGCGACGGCGCGGACCGCGCGCCGGCGCTGCAGTGGAGCGGCGTGCCGGCCGGCACGCAGAGCCTGGCGCTCGTCGTCGACGACCCCGACGCGCCGGACCCGCGGGCGCCGAAGACGACCTGGGTGCACTGGGTGCTCTACAACCTGCCGCCCGCCGCCGCCGGGCTGCCGGAGGGCGGCACGCCGCTGCCCGCAGGGACGCGCGAGGGCCGCAACGACTGGAGGCGCACCGGCTGGGGCGGCCCCTGCCCGCCCGTCGGCCGGCATCGCTACTTCTTCAAGCTCTACGCGCTCGACGCCGTGCTGCCGGACCTGGGCGCGGCCACCAAGGCGGAGCTGGAGCAGGCGCTGCAGCCCCACCTGTTGGGCCGCGCGGAGCTGATGGGCACCTACGCGCGCCGACGGTGAGGCCGGCCGGTGCGTAGAACCCGGCTGTGAGGCATGGGGTTACAGCCGCGCACTTCCGCACCATCTGACGGCTTCACCCTCTCCGAAGGCGGTGGTTCCCATGAAGTGGATCGTGCTCGTAGTCGCTCTCGCCGTGGCGCCGGCCGGCGCGCTGGCGCAGGAGTGCGTCGGCCTGCCGCAGGGCGGGCGTGGTCTTCTCGCGGTCGGCTTCGAGGGCACCGACGGCGCCACCGGGTTGGGGCTGAGCTTCGCCTACCAGACGCCGCGCGGGGGCGTGCTCCTGCAGCAGCGCTCCCTGGAGGACTGGACGATCGTGGACGACCTGCGCACCGGTGAGGCCCAGCTCAACGTCCGCCTCCCGGCTTCGTCCGTGCCGGTGTGCGTCACGGTAGGGACGCAGCGGAGCGCCTACGACACCGACCGGCTGGAAAGCGAGAGCTGGGATGGAAGGGAACCCGGCTACAAGACGGAGCGGCACCGCCTGGGCGGCCCTTACCGGCGGCTGCGGGTGCCGCTGGGTGTCAGCGTCGGCCGCGAGTTCCGCCTGCGTACGCTGTCGGTGACACCGTTCGTCGCGCCGGCCGCGGTCTTCGAGCGCGAGCGCATCGTGCCCGAGACGGGCTCCGAGCAGCGGCGCAGCGGCTGGGGCTGGGCTATGAGCGGCGGCTTCACCGCCGCGGTGGATTGGCTGGTCCTGCGTTCGAGCGTCTCGCACACGGCGACGCACGACTACGCGCTCTCCGGCAAGCACAACGGGCCCGTGCTCTCCGTCCACGCGGGGGTGCGCTTCTAGGCTGCACCGGCTCAGAGAACGACGAACGGAGCCGAGACGACGCGCGTCACCTCCTCGCCTGCCGCCGAGGAGGTGACGCGCACGAGCATCCGGAAGCGTCCCGCCTCGCCGAGCAGGTGCATCCCGGTGCGCGCCTCGCCGGGGCCGAGCGGCATCGGCGACATGTCCAGGACGGCGATGCAGATAGCGCTGCTGTACGCGACCCAGCGGCCCCCCACCCAGCGCTCCACGTCCGCGCCGATCGCCTCCCCACAGCGCGGAACGTAGGCCGTGGCGACGCCCTGGTTCTCGATGCGGAAGCGCACGCGGGCGCTGCGGGCGGTGGGGTCGCGCGCGAGCAGGGTATCGCCGAGAGTGAGCGTGACCGCGGCGTCCGCCGGCGCGGTGGCGTCTGCGCCGCAGCCCGCGAGCGCCGCAGCGAGAAGCACGAGGAGAGACAGGCGAGGCGACATGGCAGTGGCGCTCCCGGCGTGGAGAGGAGGCGAAGCTCGACACGAGAGAACGCACGGCGGTGCCGGGGTGTGACGCCACCCCGGGCCTGCTCGTGGCCGCGTCATCACTGGCCGACGCGGAGCGGCCGTGTCGAAAGCGCGCCGGCCCGTTCGTCGTACTCCTGGAGCGCCGCTGCAGCCGGTTACGGGGGCCGGCTGTCGGGCTCCGCACACCCGAACCACGCAGGAGCGAGACAATGCGAGTCATGGTGATCGTGAAGGCCAGCCCGGAGAGCGAGGCGGGCGTGATGCCCACGCAGGAGATGCTGGCGGCGATGGGGCAGTACAACGAGGAGCTGGCGAAGGCCGGCATCATGCTGGCGGGCGAGGGTCTGCACCCGAGCGCGCGAGGCGTGCGAGTCGCGTTCGACGGTGAGAAGCGCGCCGTAATCGACGGCCCGTTCGCCGAGAGCAAGGAGCTGATCGCCGGCTTCTGGCTCTGGCAGGTGCGCTCGTTCGACGAGGCGGTCGAGTGGCTGAAGCGCGCGCCATTCCGGGCGGGCGAGGTCGAGATCCGGCCGGTGTTCGAGGCGGACGACCTCGGCGCCGAGTTCACGCCCGAGCTGCGCGAGCAGGAGGAGCGCCTGCGCGCGGAAGTCGCCGCGCGGCAGAGCGCGTGAAGCCCGGCCTTCGGGCGCCGCCACTGCGGCGCCCGAAGGCCGCACTACCCCCGGAAGAACCCCGGCGCCTGGCTGACGACCGTGGCCCGGCGCCGCGCGCTCGACCTGCTCCGCCGCGACCGGCTGCTTGCGCGCAAGCACGAGCAGTTGCGCGCGAGCTGGAGGCGGAAGCCGAGGTGGGCGTGCCGGCGCTCGCGGTCGCGCGAGACGACGAGATCGGCGACGACCTGCTGCGCCTGATCTTCACCTGCTGCCACCCGGTGCTCTCGCGCGAGGCTCAGGTCGCGCTCACGCTGCGGCTGCTCGGCGGGCTGAGCACAGGCGAGATCGCGCGCGCGTTCCTCGTCTCCGAGCCGACGCTGGCGCAGCGGATCGTGCGCGCCAAGCGGACGCTGAGCGAGGCGCGCGCGTGCCCTACGAGGTGCCGCGCGGCCCCGAGCGCGCGCTGCGGCTCGCGTCGGTGCTGGAGGTGATCTACCTCGTCTTCAACGAGGGCTACACGGCGACGGCCGGCGAACACTGGATGCGGCCGGCGCTCTGTGACGACGCGCTGCGGCTCGGACGGATCCTGGCCGAGCTCGCGCCGCAGGAGCCGGAGGTCCACGGGCTGGTCGCACTGATGGAGCTGCAGGCGTTGCGGCTACGCGCGCGCACCGGCCCGGCCGGCGAGCCGGTTCTGCTGCTGGAACAGGACCGCGGCCGCTGGGACCATCTGCTCATCCAGCGCGGGCTCGCGGCGCTCGCGCGCGCCGAGGCGCTGGGGGGCATGCTCGGCCCCTACGCGCTGCAGGCGGCGATCGCTGCCTGCCATGCGCGCGCCCGTACCGCGGCGGAGACCGACTGGGCGCGGATCGTCGCGCTCTACGATGCGCTCGCCGCGCTCGCGCCCTCACCGGTCGTGGAGCTGAACCGCGCGGTCGCGCTCGCGAGGGCCTATGGCCCGGCAGCCGGGCTCGCGCTCGCGGACCCGTTGCTGGCGGAGCCCGCGCTCCGCGGCTATCACCTGCTGCCCAGCGTGCGCGGCGACCTGCTCGCGCGGCTGGGCCGCGCGGCGGAGGCGCGTGCCGAGTTCGAGCGCGCGGCCTCGCTCACTCGCAACACCCGTGAGCGCGAGCTGCTGCTCGCCCGCGCCGCCGCCTGCAGGGACGGGCGGCGCCCGCCGCGTTGAGCGCCGGGCCGCGGAGTGCCGCCGTGGGTGCGCCCTATGGCCGCTCCAGGGGCGGGCGCACGCGGTGGGTAGGGATCGCCTGCAGCGGGTCGTCGGGCCAGTAGTGCTTGGGGTAGCGGCCCTTGAGGTCCTTCTTCACCTCGAAGTAGGTGCTGCTCCAGAAGCTGGCGAGATCGCGCGTGACCTGCACGGGGCGCTGCGCCGGCGAGAGCAGGTGCAGCGTGAGCGGCACGCGCCCGCCGGCGATGCGCGGCGTCTCGCGCAGGCCGAAGACCTCCTGCAGCCGTACGGCGAGCACGGGCGCCTCGGGGTCGGCGTAGTCGATGGCGATCTTCGAGCCGCTGGGCACCGGCAGGTGCGAGGGCGCCAGTTCGTCGAGCGCGCGGCGCTGCTCCCAGCTCAGCCGCGCGAGCAGCACGTCCCCGAGGTCCAACCGCTGCAGCTCGTCCAGCCGGCGCAGGCCGTGCACGAACAGGCCGAGCCACTCGGGCAGCGCGGCGAGCAGCGCCTCGTCGCTGCCATCCGGCCAGGTGCCGTCCAGCCGGTGCAGGAAAACGAGCCGTTGCTGCAGTTGCCGCGAGTGCCTGTCCCACGGCAGGGCGTGCAGCCCTACGCCCGCCAGCCCCTGCAGCAGCGCCGCCGCCAGCGCCTCCGGGTCCGGCTCGGCGAGCGGCGCCTCGCGCAGCACCAGCGCGCCCAGGCGCTCGCGGCGCAGCGCGCGCACCGCTGCGGCCGCCGCGTCCCACGCCACCGTCTCTTCCGCGACGATCTGCTCCGCGAAGTGCGCCTCGATCTCCGGCTGCTCCAGCGGCGCGGCGAGGAAGACGCGCGCCTCGCGCCCGCGCCCGTCCAGCTCCGCCACCGCCAGGAACGGCGACCGGGAGAGCGACTGCGGCTCGGCGAGCGCGGCGCCGCGGCCGTTGCGCAGCCGGTAGCGCGCGGCGCGGCCCGGCCGGCGCTGCGCGATGCGGTCCGGGTAGGCGAAGGCGAGCAGCAGCCCGGCGGCCGCCGCGTCGGCCTGTGCCTCGCGGACGCCGAGCTGTCGGCGCAGGCGCGCGGCCTCGGCGCGTACGCGCTGCAGCGTGCCGCGCTCGATGCTGTGGCCGAGCAGTGTGCCGTCGCCGTCTCGGTTCAGTCGCCGACCGGCTGCGCCGACCCCCGACGACGAAACGGAGCTCCTGAATCCCGAATCCTGAATCCCGAACCCTTTTCTGTTCAGCGCCTCCAGCCGCAGGCGCAGGTCGGCGTCGGGCGGGGCGCCTTCGGCGCGCAGCAAGTCGCGCTCGCCGAGCAGCGCGGCGAGCGCGCAGGCGAGGGCCCCGTGGCCCAGCTCCACGCCGCGCAGCAGCAGGTGTGCGAGGCGCGGATGCACGGGCAGCTCGGCCATGCGGCGGCCGTGCGGAGTGAGGCGGCCGTCGGCGTCGAGCGCGCCCAGCTCCGCGAGCAGCTCGCGCGCCTGGGCGAAGGCGGCCGAGGGCGGCGCGTCCAGCCAGCTCAGCTCGGCCGGGTCGTGCGTGCCCCAGGCGGCGAGCTCCAGCGCCAGCGGCGCCAGGTCCGCCGCCAGGATCTCCGGCTGGCCGAACGGCAGCAGCGTCTGCTGCTCGACCTCCGTCCACAGCCGGAAGCAGACGCCCGGCCCCAGCCGCCCGGCGCGCCCGCGCCGCTGCTCGGCCGAGGCGCGCGTGACCGGCACCGTCTCCAGGCGCGTCATCCCGGTGCGCGGCGAGAAGCGCGGCACGCGCATCCGGCCGCTGTCGACCACCGCGCGCACGCCCTCGATCGTCAGGCTGGTCTCGGCGAGGGCGGTGGCGAGCACCACCTTGCGCCGGCCGCCGGGCGCGGGCAGCACCGCGCGGTCCTGCGCCTCCGCACCCAGGCTGCCGTGCAGCGGCGCGACGATCACCTCGCCGCCGAGGCCGGCGTCGGCGAGCAGCGCCTCGGTGCGGCGGATCTCGGCGGCGCCGGGCAGGAAGACGAGCACGTCGCCGGCGGTGGCGGCGAGCGCCTCGCGCACCGCACGCGCGACGGCCGGCTCCAGCGGGCCGTCCAGCCGTTGCGCGCGGTAGCGCGTCTCCACCGGGAAGGCGCGCCCCGCGCTGGTGACGACGGGTGCGCCGCCCAGCAGCCGCGCGACGGGCTCGCCATCGAGCGTGGCGCTCATCACCAGCAGCCGCAGCTCCGAGCGCAGCAGCGCGCGCGTCTGCAGGCAGAGCGCGAGCCCGAGGTCCGCGTGCAGGCTGCGCTCGTGGAACTCGTCGAAGATCACCAGCCCCACGCCCTCCAGCGCCGGGTCGTGCTGAAGGCGGCGGGTGAGCACGCCCTCGGTCAGCACCTCCACGCGCGTGCGCGGGCCGACGCGCGTCTCCTGCCGGACGCGATAGCCGACCGTCTCGCCGACGCCCTCGCCGAGCAGCCGCGCCATGTAGCGCGCGAGCGCGCGGGCGGCCAGGCGCCGCGGCTCCAGCATCAGGATCGTCTGCCCGGCGAGCCAGGGCTCGGCCAGCAGCGCCAGCGGCACGCGCGTGCTCTTACCCGCGCCCGGCGGCGCCTGCAGCACGGCGACCGTACCGGTGCCGAGCGCCCGCCGCAGCGCGGGCAGCGCCTCGTCCACCGGCAGCGGCGCGGTGCGTGCCGGATCTGCGTTGCCTGGAGCCATCATCGCGAATAGGGCCGGGGGCAAGAAGCCCGGTCTTGTACCCACATCGGGGAGGAGCGGAAGCCGGCCTCGCGCCCGGGGCGGCTTCAGCCGCCCGGGTGCTGCCTCCGGCGGCCTCTGGCCGGGCGTGTGAAACGCCCGCCAGGACACGGCCCGCCCTGCCGGGCGGAACATCTACGTGCCGCCGGGAGCGCTGTTCGCCCGTCAGGGCGAGAGGTTGCCTGCCGGGGGCTTCATGCCCCCGGCAGCGGAGAATTCGCCCGTCCCACCGGCGTCCCGGAATCCGAAACGAGGTCGCCGTTCCCCTGAATCCTGAATCCTGAATCACGCGAATCAAGGGTTGCAGCGGACGTCCACGGGGTTTGCAGGGGAGACAAGG
>ERZ1066122.986-NODE-986-length-25779-cov-7.089100_pt1 | contig 25779 bp, 12 predicted proteins | sample MGYA00382769_ERZ1066122 | MGnify/ENA primary metagenome ERZ1066122 (study PRJEB33369, sample SAMEA5778352) | biofilm metagenome | biome: Industrial cooling water; feature: Water cooling tower basin; material: Biofilm | place: United Arab Emirates | collected... | reverse complement strand
TTCTATCTGGGCAAGTATGTCAAAGGGATTATATGGATTTTTACAGGAGGTCTATTCGGCATAGGGGCTTTCATCGATCTCTTCACGCTAGGTGGAGCGGTAGATCAGTACAACACCGCCGAGGAGTTGAAAACGATACGCGCAACCGCGATCAACAGGCTGAGTTGATGTAAGCGGTCGTCCAGAAGTTTTGCGGTATTTCGCTCGAACTCGTCAGACCACCAGGAGTAGTCAGACAAGGCCGCGTCGTGGTCGTCTGACCACTCCTGGTGGTCTGACGACTATCGGATCAGCCAGCGAATACCTTAAAACTCCTGGTTGACTACTTAAAGAACAGAAAACCGCCGCCCGGACCCAGCGTCCGAGCGGCGGTTTTGCGTTTCAGTCTTTCCCCTCATCATACCGCTTCACTACATCATCCGCCGAATACAAATCTTCTTCATCGGCCAGAAATGCAAACGCCTTGTTGCCAGAGATGAGATCGGGCGGCGCGATGGGGTAATGCTCGTCTTCGTAGTACTTGACGAGGATAAGCAGCACTTCAGTCTCATCGCCCGCCGGGGTGCCGGGTTGAGCGAATTCAAATAGTTCATCAAGGCGTTTCAGCGCCGCCCGGTAGTCGGCCTCGTTGCGGATGGGGTGTAGGTGAGGAGTCATTAGCGATTTTTACACAACTTCTCAGAATAATTTGTCATTGCGAGGAGGCTCTGCGACGAAGCAATCCCCGTCAGCGCGGTACGCTTGCGCGGCGCGCTATTCTTGGCGCGGCCCAGCCACTGCACTCATCCTACGAGGATTGCTTCGCTGCGCTCGCAATGACAAAATAAATGAAAACGCACAAGATAGTTCCGATGATATCGTACCGGAATTTTTGCCCGATGTAAGCGCCCAAACACCAAAAAACCGCCGCCCGGCCCCAAAGGCCCGAGCGGCGGTTTATCATTTCAGCGAAACGGAGACGAAACCAGAGCGCTTATGTCCGCTGTCGCCTCTGGTCGGCAGTCTCTTGGGGGATGGCGCGTGTTTAAGCGGTCAGCCACAAGTTTTGCGGTTTTCGATTGATTGCCAGTGTCTCAAAATCAAATTGTTAGCTTTCGGCCTGCAGTTTGTAGCTTGTGGCTGGCTGCTTAAGCAGCCGGCCACAAGCTACAAACTGCAGGCCATTGGTTAATATTCTGGTTTTAAGTGATTGACAACCAATCAAAAATTGTAAAACTTTCGGTAGATCGCTTAAGCAGGTAGCCACAAGTTATAAGCTGCAAGTTGCAGGCAAAGTCGTTCAATTATAGGCACTTGCTCTCAAGTCAATGCCCGATAACTTCAGGCCAACCGCTTAAACGCAGCAGGCCGTGAAAGAAGACGGATATGCGGCGCATAAATGAGCGGCTGGTCAGAACGAGATTTCTCACCGCTTGATGCCGAATTTGCGGCCTGATAACCCGCACCCAATGGCCGCTCTCTTCGACCCGCAACCTACGCTCACCGATTCTGCCGTGCGTCTGCGCCCGCTGCGGGCGGATAATTTCGAGGCGCTCTACGCCGTCGCGGCCGACCCGCTCATCTGGGAGCAGCACCCCAACCCGATGCGCTACCGGCGCGAGGTGTTCGATATATATTTCGCGGGAGCTATGGAATCGGGCGGGGCGTTTCTGATTGAGGATCCGGAAACCAGCGAGGTGCTCGGCTCGACGCGGTTTTACGATTACGACGCCGCCACGCGCTCCGTACTCATCGGGTACTCGTTTCTGACGCGCGCACGGTGGGGCGGGCCGACCAACCGCGCCGTCAAGACGCTATTGCTCGATTATGCTTTCGCCAACGGCATCGAGAAGGTGTACTTCCACGTGGGGGCGGGCAATCGGCGCTCGCAGCGGGCGATGGAGAAGCTGGGCGCCGAGAAAGTGGAGGAGCGCGACGTGGCCTACCACGGCGAGCGCGAGACGCGCAACTACGTGTACCGCATCGGGCGGGCCGGGTGGCAATCCGCCAGGATTGCCACCCGGCCCGCCCGATAACCATAGGTGCGGACGAACACGCCATTACAACCCCAGATTATACCGCAACTGGAAGCCCGCCGTCGTGACGACGTTGCGGAACGACGACGAAATCTTCGGTGCCGACACGATGCGCGTGAAGTAAAACTGTAGGTTAAGCCGCTGGTTGAGCACGTAGTCGATGGTCGGCTTGAGCTGCACCTGGCGGGTGCCGTTGGTGGTCTGGTTCTGGCTGCGCTCGCCGAGCAGGCGGCGCTCGCCGGTGGCGGTGGTCGTGTCGAACTCCTGCACGATGGTGCGCTGCACGGTCTCGTTGTCGCGGATGGTGAGGTCGAGGCGCATCGTGAGGTCGTTGGTGAGCGTCTTACGGACGCCGCGCGTCTTCCAGGGCAGCTTGAAGCGGTTGGTGATATAGCCCAAGCCAATCACGTAGTCCTGCACGAATACGCTCGTCACCTGCGCGTTGGTGGTGTTGAGGGCCACGTTGCGCTCCACCTTGTATTCGAGGCGGCCGGTGATGTTCTTTTTCGTCTTGACGTTGACGCCGATCAGCGGCGCCATTCGCTCGGCGATGGTGACGGTGTTGACGATGTAGTACGGCACCACCTTGCCGTTGGCACGCCGGTCGGGGAAGCCGCCGGGCGCGCTCTGGTAGAGCGCCGAGGTGGAGTAATTGGCGATGGAATACGTGCTCTGGTAGCCGTGCGAGAGCGTGACCGACTGGAAGTATTTTTTCAGTAGCGGCAGCTCGCTCAGGCCGTTGTAATCGACGCGCCAGTTGGGCAGCGGCACCCCCGCGAGCGGGTTGAACGCCCGCGCCCGGTAGCCCGCGCCCGTGCGGCCCGAGTAGGCCCGCTGGAAAGCCGGCAGCAGCACATCCTGCGAGTTGTTCTGGAGCGACGTGTCCGACGCCGGCAGGCCGTAGCCGTCGGTGAGTTGGGCGGCCCGAATCTCCTGGCGGTTGGTGATGAACCGCTCGAAAGCCGGCGACTGGCCTTCGCTGCCGCGCCCCTCAAACAACGTCTGCACACTCAGGAACGACTGCGCGTAGGCACCCGTGATGAACGGCTGCACCGTGGCCAGCACTTCAAGCGGCTCGTTGGTAATGGTATCCACGGCGCGGCGGAAAAACGCTTCCTCGGCGCGCGACTTCGTTTGGCGCGCATCCACCTGAATCTGGAAATTCTTGAACGGCTCGACCTGCGCGCGCAGGTTGAGCACTTCGGTTCGCAGGTTCGAGATGGGCGTGTTGAGGTTCTGGCTGCTCTCGGTGTACCAGCCACGGCTTTCGGCCAGCTCGTAGAGGCTTGCCAGCTCGTACTGTTTGCCGAGGATGAACTGCGGCGTGGGTGCCGAAAACCCCTGGCTGAACCCGAACAGCGCCGTGGACGGCAGGTAGCCGGGCAGCAGCGTACCGTCGGTGCGGGTGTAGGTGCCGTTGACGCTCCGCACACTCATCAGGCCGCGCAGGATGCCTTTGAGGAGTTTCAGCTCGGGCTTTTTCCTGGTGGTGTCGGCTTCGGCGCCTTTGTCTTTGCCGCCGTCCTTGCCGCCGTTTTTGGCGGTGGGGGCGGGCACCAGCACGGGCTTGCCGTCTTTGCCCAGCACGGGCTTGCCGTCGGGGCCGAGCTGCGGCACCAGCTCCTGCTTCTCGGGGTTGTTGTCGGCTTTTTTGTCGGGCGCGGGGGCGTCGCGGCGGCGCGGGCCGTCTTTGGCGTTGCGCGGGTCGGCGCCGGGGCGGTCGCCGATTTTGCCGGTGGGCAGCGGGCGGCCGTTCTTATCAAGGGCGGCGGGCTTGGGCGGCGAGTTGATGTCTTTCAGGAACTTGACGCGGTTGTAGAGATTCACCAAATCGGCTTTGGCGTTGATGCTCTGCTCGCGGTTGTTCTGAATGGTGTTGCCGAGGCGCAGCGTGTCGGAGCGCAGGGCCGTCGAGATAGCCGTCCAGGTGTAGCCGGCCTGGTAGCGGGCGTCGGCCTGGAGCCAGCTCGTGAGCGGAAACTTGTCGAGCGGCAGGCGGTAGGTCAGCGCCACCACCTGATTGAACGACGTGGTGCGCCCCAGCCGCCGCGCGTTGCGCCAGATCACGCGGTTCTTCTCCGGGAACAGGTCGCCGTCGATCTGGCCGTCCGGCTCGTCGATGACGCCGCGGTTGGTGGCCGTGTAGTCGAGGGCGAGGCTCCGGGTGAGGTTCCATTTCAGGTCGTAAATCCGGTTGAAGAAAAACGACTTCTGAAAAATCGGCGCCACGCCGTTGGGCGTCGGCAGCTCCTGCACCGCGCCGCGCCGCTGCAGGAACTGCTCGCGGTAGCGGCGGTCCACGTCGGCGCGCACCGAGAACGAAGCCGGCAACGGCGTGAAGTTGAAATCCTTGAGAAACTGGAAGTACGGCGAGCTGAACAGCTTGACCGTACTCAGCGGCGAGTAGCTCTTGGGGTTGGCCTGGAAGGCGTAGGCCACGCCGCCGGTGTAGGTTTTGGTGAGGTCGCGGAAGGTGGTGATGTTCGTCTGCAGCCGCTCGGTGTAGGCGTAGCTGAAGGCGAAGTTTTCGATGTCCCACGGCTTCGGGGCGCGCGGCGTGGCCGGGGCGGCGCCTCCGCCGGGCGGCGGAGGCGCACCCGCGTCGGGCGCGGGGGCGCCGGGCGCCGGGCCGCGCTCTTTCCGCACGTTGAGCAGGTTGATGCTGCGGGTGGTCACGCGGTCGAGCACTTTGTCGCGGTATTCGGCGCGCTTGTCGTTGTTGTCGCCGAATTTCTCCAGCGACAGCTGTAGCTCCGTGTCCGGGTCGAGCGGGTCGTAGCGCGGCTCCTTCACCACGGAGCCGTATTGCACCCCCACCGGTACGCGCAGGTTGAGGCGGCGCGGCAAAAATTTCTCGCCCTGCACGTTGGCGTTCACGTCGAACTGCAGCGTATTTTCGCGGGTGCGCTGCGCGATTTTGGTTTGCAGCGCCCCGAACCCGAACGTGGTGTAGGAGCCGGTGGCCGTGACGGTGGCCACGTCGGCGAGCTTGGCGTTGAGGCGGCCCACGGCGGCCCAGCCGGCGGTTTTGTCGTAGTCGAACACGCGCAGCTCGTTCGTCCAGATGCACACCGAGCGGTTGCGGCCGTTGATGTCGGTCGGGTTGAGGACGCCGAGCATAATGCTCTGCACGTCGGAGTAGTCGGGGTTGCCCACCACCGTGATGCGGCGGCCGTTGCCCATATCGACGTCGAAGCGCCGCAGCAGCGGCTCGCCGGAAGCGTTGCGGCGGGCTTTGGCGTTCACGAGGTCAGCGAGGGCCAGGTCGATGCGGTTGGCTTCGGGCCAGATGCGCGTATCGTTCCGCTCGCCGGGCTGCGTGATTTCCAGCGGAATCGAGTACTCGTAGTAGTTGCGGTTATAGTCCTGCCCGATGCGGATGAACATCCGCAGCGCCCCGTCGGGCACGATGTCGGCAGGGTCGCCGCTTTGGGCGTGGACAAACAGCCGCAGCCGCTTGTAAATCAGCATATCGAACGCGGTGTTCTTCCAGACGGCCTTGCCGAAGCCCGGCCGCAGCCCGTCGATGCAGAGCTGCAGCGATTGCTCGTTGACGCGCCGGTTGACCTGGCTCGCCACGTCGCGGTCGCGCTGAATGCCCGGCGGTAGCACGTACGGAATCTCATTGCCGGCCACGGCGCCGTTATTTTCGATGTTGACCGCCGACACCGTAAACGCATCGGCGTCATCGAAGACGTTGACGTTGCCCGGGTCGCGCGCGTCGGTGATGGTTTCGTTGTACTTGCGCCACTGGTTGGCCACGAAGCGCATATTGTTAAGCCGCAGCACCACCGGCTCGCGCCAGCCGGTCATATAGAGCCGCATAAAGCGGATGTTTTTGTAGCCGCTGAACCCGTTGACGGCCCGCGTGGGCGTACGGATGGGCACCCGGAAGAGGTACCACGTTACATTGTCGCCGTTGACCTCGTTCTCGACCTTATCCACGATCCAGCCGTTCACACCGCCCACGTCGAGCTGGCCGGGCGCCAAGGGCATCTCGTACTCGAAATATGAATCCACGTCGTTAACCACGTTGTCGCGGTTGAGGTCTTCTTTGTCGGGGAAGATGTAAGCCGAGCGCGGCGAGTTCTCGGGCGAGTTGCCCTGGTAGCCGTTCATCTGCTTGTAGCGGCCCAGAATCTTGGTATCGGAGGCGGTATAGCTCTCGTCGAGGTGGTGCAGGAAGTTGTCGGCCGATGGATCGGCCACGATCGCGTATTGCGCCGCCGATTGCGGATTACGGCTCTGGTCACCGAAAAATTGTTGCTCCTCGGGGTCTTTGAGGCCGTCAAGGCCCACGTCTTGGTTGCCGCGCGCGCCCGGCGAGGTGTCGAACACGTCGGTGAGGTATTGCAGCGTGGTGCCGCGCCCGAAGGGCGTTTCCGAAGTGTTGGTCAGCGAGCCGTCGGGCGGCAGGCCGTTCTCGAACTCGAAGCGCGCGGCGTTCTTCACCACGTCTTCCGAGATGTTGCCGAGGTTGAGGTACAACCGCCCGCCGGTGGTGTTGGGTACCGGATTGGGGCGGCCGTCGTTCACCACGCCGTTGGGCGAGTTGATGAACGGATCCATCATCCAGAACTCGAGGTACTCGATGTTGGCGTTGTCGAAGTCGGTATCGAAGGTGATGCCGCGCGAGATGCCCGCCCACGAGCGGCCCGGCGGCGAGGTCAGGCCCACGCCGTCGGGCGAGACCTCGGGCGTGTAGTTGTAGGGGCCGCGCTCGGCGGGGAAGTACGCCAGGTCGAGCGGCTGCTCGAAGGCGATGGTGCTCAGGCCGAGGTCGCGGTTGGGGTAAATCTCGCGCGGCGGGATGCCGCGCGTGTAGTGGTTGTTGAGGTCGGCGGTGGTGATGTTGCTCGGGCGGGTGCCGGGCGCCGTGAAGTACGTCTGGTCGATGTTGTACCACGCCAGCTTGGCACGGCCGTAGGCACTCGGGCGGCCCGGCTGGCTGGCGTTGAACACGCCCACCGGCGGGGCCGCCACCCGCCACTGCCCCTGAAACACGTTGCCGAGCGTATAGGGCGTTTCGGCGGTCTCGAAATCGTCGAGGTAGCTCACGCCATTCTCGCCGCGAAGCTGCGACTTGCCCGGCATCAGCTGCGCGAACTCGCCCTGGAAGGTGATCGCCGACGGCTCCTTCGTCTGCACGATGGGCAGCGCGTCGATCATCTTGGTGAGGAAGCGCGAATCGCGCCGCAGGTTCACGTCCAGCCCCCAGATCGAGTTGTTGGCCGGTTCGTCGCCGAGGTTGACGCGGTTGATCAGGGGGTTCTCGACCATACGCATCGCCGTGCCGCCGATGGTCAGGTCGTTGGAGATCCTGTAGTCGAGGCGCGTCCCCACGAGGCGGCGCGGCTGCACCTGAATCACGGCATCCTTCTCGACGTTGATCCGCAACTCGGCGGCCGAGTTCAAGTAGCTCGGGTTGAGGATTTTGAGTCGTGCCAGATCGTAGTTGACCTGATAATCGACGTTCTCGGTGAGGCGTGTGCCGCCCGCGTACACGCTCACCGACCCCGGCACCACCCGAATGCCGGGCAACTGGATGTCGTCGGTGGCCGACTGCTGCATCCGGCCCGTCAGGAAAAATTTGGTGAACTGCGTAAACTGCGACGCCTGTGTCTGCACCGAGTCGTAGAGCTGCTGGAAGACGTACTTGTCGGCCGTGGCCGGCGCGTCGAAGCGCGAGCGCAGGTACGACCCAAACGGCTCGACCTTCGGGAAATACACCCGCCCGTTGTCAGGGTCGATGGTGAGGCCGGGGAAGAAGTCGAAGTTGCCGTCGGCGGGGCGGTCGTTGTTGGGGTTGACATTATCGACCCCAAACACCTCGACCAGCGGAATGCCGTCGAGGCGCGGGCCGCCTTCCTTCAGCGACGTGATGTTGACGCCCGTCTCGTCGTCGCGGTACACGACGTTGAGCTGAAAGTTCTCGCGCGTGACCTGCGAGGCGTTCAGCGAATAGACGTTTTTCATCTGCAGGTCCCACGTCGGAAACTTCAGCGACGGATTCGTCGCCTTCAGCATCTTCAGGAAGATTACCTGATCCTGCGAGACGTTGGCGTAGTCTTCCGTCAGCTCGCCCACTTTGTAGGTGCGGCCGTTGAACGTGTATTCAAACGCCACCCCGAGCACCTGGTCGGGCAGCAGCGTGGTGTTGAGCGAGAGTGTGCCGAGCTGCGGGTTGAACTTGTACTCGCGCGGGTCGAGCTTGCGGGCGCGGATGTGCTCGAAGTCGCGGCCCTTCTGCAAGCCCTCATTGGCCAGATAGGTATCGACGGTGTTCTGGCCGCGAATGCCGTTCGCTACCAGCCGGTCGAAGGCAAAGTTGGCCGAGTTCGACATTGCGACGGGCCGCTGGCCGTCGGGCCGCAAATACCGCTGGCCGAAGGTGGAGACGGTTTGCGGCTCGGCCACGTCCATCAGCGTCACCACGTTGCGGAGGTTGTCGGCCGTGAGCGTCGAGGTGTTGGTGATATAGACCTCGAGGCGCCGAATCTGAATCCCCGAGTTGATGAGCGGGAGTTGGGCGAGGGCGGCGTCGTAGCGGTCGCGGAAAAACTGGCCGAGGTAGTAGTGGCGGTCGCGGTCGTAGGCGTCGCACCTGATCTCGAAGCGGCGGGTCTGGGCGCCGTTCTGGATGCGGATTTCGTCCTGCGTACCCTGCACCGTGGCGCCTACCACCGTCGTGGTCAGCCGCCCGAACTGGGCCTGAATCTTCGCCCCGAACAGGTTTTGCCCGCCCTGAATCAGCGACGACTGCAGCGGCATCGACACGTTGCCGGCCTCGATCTTCTTGATGATGTCGGTCTCGGAGCCGGTGTAGTCGTACTTGATCTGGTTCTCGAACGAGAAGTTCGCCTTCGTGTCGTAGTTGAAGTTGAGCTTCAGCTTTTCACCCACCTGCCCGGTCATATTGAGCTGGATGGTCTGGTCGAAATCGAAGTCGCCGACGCTCTGCTGCCGCAGCGGTAGGGCGGGGTTTTGGTTGCGGTTATGCCGGTAGCCCGCCCGAATCGTGACGGCGCCGTTGGGCCGGATATCGACGAAGTTGCCGCCGAAGATGCGTTCCAGCGCCGGCGGCAGGTAAATCTTCGGAATCAGGCGCTTGGTGGTGGTCACGGACTCGCCGTCCAGCCCCGCCGACTTGGCGCGGAAGTAGTTGCGCGCCGCCGCCTGCTGCTGCCACTCCGAGTACTGGCGGTACGTCATCCGCGTCGGCGGGCGGTAGTTGAGCGTATCGCCCACGCGCTCGTTGATGTCGAAGTAGCGCAATGAGTCGTCCACCGTCACGGCCACCTTCACGTTGTCGGGGGTGGTGAGCTGCATCGGCGAGCCGCCGACGGAGTTCGAAAAGGGGTCGCCGTAGCGGTCGGTCAGGGCCGGGCGCGGCCGGCGCGACGGCCGGTAGCGGCTGGTGTCCTGCGCGCCACCGGTGGCGGCCGAGGAATCGGGCGGCGGCGGCAACAGCCGCGCGCCCACGGCCTGCCGCAGCCGCCCGCGTACGCGCGCACCGGCCGGAGAGGCCACCGTCAGCCAGGAAAGAAGCGGCAGCACCGCCACGGCCAGCACGGCCGACGTATGCGTACCCGAAAAGCGTCGCAGCACCCGAATCAGCTAAGGAAGTTACAGACAGGAAGGCAGGGAAGGTAGCAGTCGTTCGATAGCGGCGGGCAGATGGGGTGACGAGCAAAAAAATCAGGACGAACGGCCGGGGCGGCAAACAAACGCCCGGCGGCCGGGTTGTACACCCAGCCCGACCCAGGGCAGACGGTGAAGCGCCGATGAAGGCTGCCGCTCGCAGCGCCCGCTACCGCCGGTTGTGCCCGGCAGGGTGGTTATTTGCGGGTTTAGGCCGACTTCAGCGCAAATTTAATCATCTCTTCCACGCGCAGCGCCGGGCCGTGCTGCTCGATGATCGTATCGAGCGACTTTTCGGCCGCCGCCCGCGCAAAGCCGAGCGTCGTAAGGGCTGCCAACGCCTCCGCGCGGTTTTTATTGCCCGCCAGCTTCTCGGCCACGGTGCCGGCCGAGGCCGCGCCGCCCGGCGCCACCACGCTCGCCGCGATGCCTTCCTTCCGGAGCTTGTCGCGCAGGTCGAGCACGATACGCTGGGCGCCTTTCGCGCCCAGGCCCTTCACACGCTGTAGGGTGCGGGCGTCTTCCTTCACGATGGCCTGCTGCGCTTCGGCCACGCTCAGGGTGCTGAGCACGGCCAGCGCGGTGGCCGCGCCCACGCCCTGCACACTCAGCAGGTGCAGAAACAGACTCTTCTCGGCGGCCGTCTGGAAGCCGAACAGCGCCTGCCCGTCTTCCTTGATTTGCTGGTACGTGAGCAGCCGCACCGGCGAGCCGTCGGGCAGGTGCTTGAGCTCGTCGAACGTGGCGAGCGAGATGCGGACTTCGTAGCCGAGGCCACCCGTTTCGATGACGCAATGCGTGGGGTGCAGCTCGGAGAGGGGGCCGGTGATGTGGGCGATCATAAAGAGGTAGCGCGGGGCGCCGGCCCGCGAGCCGCGCCAGCGGCTTTCACGTTAAGGATGGCCGAGCGGCACGGGTTACTCGCTACGCTCGTCGCGGGCCGGCGCCCCGCGCTACTTTCTTACTGTGCATCCACAACGGCAATCGCCGTCATATTCACGATTTCGCGCACCGACGAGCCGAGTTGCAGAATGTGGACCGGCTTCCGCATCCCGATGAGCACCGGGCCGATGACTTCCAGTCCGCCGATTTCCTGCAGGAGCTTGTAGGCGATGTTGCCGCTCGTGAGGTCGGGGAACACGAGGGTGTTGGCGCCGTCGGGTGCCAGGGTCGAGAACGGATAATGCTCGCGTAGCAGTTCCGGCGAGAGGGCCGTATTGGCCTGCATTTCGCCGTCAACTTTCAGGGTGGGGTAGCGTTCGCGGGCCAGCGCCAGCGCCTGCCGCACCTTCTCGGGCGAGGCGCCCGGCGTGGAGCCGAAATTGGAGTAGGAGAGGAGCGCGATGCGCGGCTCTTCGTCGAAAAACCGCACGGCGCGGGCCGCCAGCCCGATGATGTCGGCCAGCTCGTCGGCGGTGGGGTCGATGTTGACGGTGGTGTCGGCGAAGAAATAGGGGTGGCGCTTGCTGAGCACGATGTACATCCCGGCCGTGCGCTTCACGCCTTCCTCCACGCCGATGACTTGCAGCGCGGCGCGGATCGAGCGCGAGTAGTCGTTGGTGAGGCCCGAGATGAAGGCGTCGGCCTCGCCCGTCTCGACCATCATCGTTCCGAAGTAGTTGCGCTCGCGGAGCAGGCGGCGGGCCTCCACCATCGTCACGCCCTTGCGCTGGCGCTTGGCGAAGAGGAGCTTGGCGTAAGCTTCGCGCTGTTGCTCTTCTTCGAGAATGTCGATGATGCGCGCGCCGCCCAGGTCGAGGTTGTTTTCCTTGATGATCTGGCCGATTTTCCGCTTGTTGCCGAGCAGGATGGGCACCGCGATGCCCTGCTCGATAACCGTCTGCGCGGCTTTCAGAATCTTGTAGTTGTCGGCTTCGGCATAGACCACCCGCTTCGGCGCGCGCTTGGCGGCGGCGAGGGTGCGGTTGATGATTTTCTGGTCGTTGCCGAGGCGCGCGTTCAGCTCGGCTTCGTAGGCGTCCCAGTCGAGGATGGGTTTGCGGGCCACGCCGCTTTCCATCGCCGCCCGCGCCACCGCCATCGACACGCGCGTGATGAGGCGCGGGTCCAGCGGCTTCGGAATCAGGTACTCGCGGCCGAATTTGAGGCGGGTGTCGCCGTACGCTTTGTTTACGGCGTCGGGCACGGCTTCCTTGGCCAACGCGGCCAGCGCGCGCACGGCGGCCAGCTTCATCGCCTCGTTGATTTCGGTGGCGCGCACGTCGAGCGCCCCCCGGAAGATGTAGGGGAAGCCGAGGACGTTGTTGACCTGGTTGGGGTGGTCGCTCCGCCCGGTGGCCATAATGAGGTCGCGGCGGGTGGCCATTGCCACGTCGTAGCCGATTTCCGGCTCTGGGTTGGCCAGCGCGAACACCACCGGGTCGGGTGCCATCGTCTTGACGAGCGCCGGCGCCAGCACCCCGGCCGCCGAGAGGCCGATGAACACGTCGGCGCCTTGCAGCGCGTCGGCCAGGGTGGTGGCGGGCGTGGCGGCGGCGTTGGCGAACTGCATCCGCAGCGGGTCAAGGTCGGTGCGGCCGGGGTGCAGCACGCCGCCGATGTCGAACATCGTCAGGTTCTCTTTCCGCAGGCCCAGGTGGCAGTAGAGCCGCACACACGAGATGGCCGCCGCCCCGGCGCCGCTCACCACCACGCGCACTTCGTCGAGCTTTTTGCCCACGATTTCGAGCGCGTTGAGCAGGCCCGCCGACGAGATGATGGCCGTGCCGTGCTGGTCGTCGTGCATCAGCGGGATATTCATCCGCTCGCGCAGGGCCGTTTCGATGGCAAAGCACTCGGGCGCCTTGATGTCTTCGAGGTTGATGCCGCCGAAGGTGGGCTCCAGCGATTTGACGATCCGCACGAACTCGTCGGGGTCGGTGCAGTCGATCTCGATGTCGAAGCAGTCGATGCCCGCGAATTTCTTGAACAGCACACCCTTGCCTTCCATCACGGGCTTGGAGGCCTCGGGGCCGATGTTGCCCAGCCCGAGCACGGCCGTGCCGTTGGAGATGACCGCCACGAGGTTGCCTTTGGCGGTGTACTGATACACGTCGTCCTTGCGGGCGGCGATGGCCTTGCACGGCTCGGCCACGCCCGGCGAGTACGCAAGGGCCAAATCCTGCTGCGTGGCGACGGGCTTGGTGGGCACCGTCTCGACCTTGCCGGGCGGGTGTTGGCGGTGGTAGGCGAGGGCGTCTTCGGGATTGATCTTGATCGGCACGGCGGCGAGCTTGCGGGTTGAGGGGGCAAGTTCGGGCCGGGCGGGCGAAACCGGGGGCTGCGCGCGGGTGGTCAGCGGTCGTACACGTGGCGGCGGTGGGCCACGCGCAGCACGAGCACGACCAGGCGGTGGTCGCGAATGTCGTACACGATCCGGTAGTCGCCGACCCGAATGCGGAAACCCGGTTCGCCTTCCAGTGACTCGTATCCGTGGGGCCGCGGATTGCTCGCCAAGCGGTCTATCTTCGTTTTGAGCCGCTGTTGTACTGACGGCGGCAGCTTACACTGGTAGAGAACTCAACCGTGTACGTAGGCATTATCCGGCAGTGAGAGGCGTGTCGGAAGTTGCCTCGTCCGCCATCTCGCGTTTCAAGTCTTCCCAGCTTACGGTTGGTTCGTTACGAGCGATTGCTTCACGGTAGGCTTGCACATCCTCAGCCATTTCCAGCTCGTACAGAAGCTGTTCGTACAGCTTGATGTCGAGCAGAACGTGCGACTTGCGCCCTTTTTCATCATAGAGAAACTTGGCAGCCGATTTACGGCGACGCGGCGGTTGTCCGGCAACTCCTTGAGGGGTGATGGCAGCTTTCATACAGGCCGAAAGTACGATCTACGGTAGGAAGTTCAGGTCGGCTACGAAACATCCTCATACTCTACATCCTCAACAACAGACAATCCGGTTCCGGGCTCCCGCAGCCGCTTGCCGCGCAGGGTCAGCAGAAACAGCAGCCCCAGAATGAAAAACACGATGAGCGCCAGAATCGAATTTCGCATTGTGCCGGTGAGCTGCGAAATGAGGCTGAATGAGGCCGTACCGAGCACGATGGACAGTTTCTCGGTGACATCGAAAAACGAAAAATACGATGCCGTATCGGGCGTATTTTCCGGAATCAGCTTTGAATACGTCGAGCGTGAGAGGCTTTGCACCCCGCCCATCGTGAAGCCGATGACCGACGCGAGCGCGTAAAAACTCACCCCCGCCTGCACGTAGTAGCCCGCCACGCAGATGCCCGCCCAGATGATGACGGCCACGCTCAACGCGCGCGTGTTGCCGATGCGCTCGGAGAGCTTGGCGAACAGATAGGCGCCCGCGATGGCGACGACCTGCAAAATCAGAATCGTCGTAATCAATTCATCGGATTTAAGGCCCAGCGTTTCTTCGGCGAACGGCGTCGAGACGTACATCACCGTCTGTACGCCCATATTGTAGAAGAAATAGGCAAGGAGAAACTGCTTGAGCAGCGGCAGGTTTTTCAGCGAGTTCCAGACCTTGCCTAATTCGCGGAAGCCGTTGAGGAGCCAGCCGCTATCGGTGGTTGCCGCGTCGGCGGGGCGGCCGGGGTCGGCGGGCAGGCGCGCGAAGGGCAAGAGCGCGAAGCCACCCCACCACAGGCCCGTGAACAGGAAGGAAAGGCGCGAGGCCAGGCCCGCCGATACGCCGATTTTTTCGCCGCCCAATACCAGCCCCAGGCTCAGCACCAGCAAGATCACCGACCCCACGTAGCCCATCGAAAATCCGCGCGCCGAGAGCGAGTCGAATTTATCTTCGGTGGCGATATCCGGCAGATACGAGTTATAAAAAACGATGGAACCCGCGAAGCCTACCGTGGCGAGCACGAACAGGATAACCGAAATATCCAGCGTATTTTTATTGAAGAAAAACAACCCGCAGCACGAGAGTGCCCCCAAATAGCAGAACACTTGCATAAACCGCTTTTTGCGGCCCGAAAAATCGGCTAGTGCGGTGAGGAGTGGCGAAATGGCGGCGACAATCAGGAAACCAACCGAAATGGCGTACAGCAGCAACGACGAGCCGAGCACCTGCATCCCGAAAAACTCGACGATGGGGCGGCCCGTGCCCGCCTCCTGCGCCACGGCGGCGTCTTTGGCGACGGCGTTGAAGTAGATCGGAAAAATGGTGGAGGTGATGACGAGTGGATAAACCGAGTTGGCCCAGTCGTACATTGCCCAGCCGAAGTGGACTTTGGGGTCGTTTTTGGGAGTAGGAGTAGGCTGCATAATGGAGCGCGCGGCGAAGGAGTTAATCTACCAACTTGAACACCACCGCCGTGCGGTTCGGCAGATACGCCGTCAGCATTCCCACATTGGGCGCCTGTGGGTTTGGTGCCGTAAAATATTCGGTTTCATCCGCCTCCACGCGGCCGAAACCGCTGAACTTGGCCGCGTCGGAGGAGAGCACCACGGCGTACTTGCCGGGCTTGGGCGCCGGAAACTCAAACTGCGGATAGGAGTTCACGGGGTGAAAATTGAACGCGAACACCAGCCCGCCGCGCTCGAAAAACAGGGTTTGCTGCGGGTCGTCCTGGTGGAGCAGGCGGGCGTAGCCGCTTTCGAGGGCGCGGTGCTCGCGGAGCACGGTCACCATCGCGGCGTCGAAGGCTTCGAGCAACTCGTAGCGCAGGAAGCCGTTGGCGGCCAGCCCCCACTGGCGGCGGGCGTAGCGGTAGCTCCAGTTGTTGCCCTCGCGGGGGAAGTCGATCCATTCGGGGTGGCCGAACTCGTTGCCCATAAACGTGAGGTAGCCCTCGCCGCCCGCGCTCGCCGTGAGCAGCCGGATGAGCTTGTGGAGCGCGACGCCCCTTTCCACGCCGGGGTGTGGGTTGGCGCGGTCCATCTCCGAGTACATCGCCGGGCCGATGAGGCGGAAGGCGAGCGTCTGGTCGCCCACCAGCGCCTGGTCGTGCGATTCGGCGTAGGCGATGTTTTTCTCGCCGCGCCGCCGGTTGGTGAGTTGGTGCCAGAGGCGCGAGGGCTTCCATTCTTCGTCGGGCTGCTCCTTGATGAGCGTGATCCAGAAGTCGGGCAGGCCCATCCCGAGGCGGTAATCGAAGCCGGTGCCGCCCTCGTCGAGGGGGCGGCAGAGGCCGGGCTGGCCGCTCATATCCTCCGCAATGCACAGCGCGCCGGGGCGCACCTGATGCACGAGCTGCGCGGCGAGCTGCAGGTAAATCAGGGCTTCGTCATCGACGTCGGGGCCGAAATAGTCGCGCACCACCGCGAAGGTGCGGCCCTCGCCGTGGTGGTGGTAGAGCATCGAGGTCACGCCGTCGAAGCGGAAGCCGTCGAAGTGAAACTCGTCGAGCCAGTAGCGCAGGTTGCTCAGCAGAAACTGGCGCACCTCCCAGCGGCCGTAGTCGAAGAGCTTGGAGTCCCAGCCGTGGTGGTAGCCGCGGTCGCCGGAGTGGAAATACTGGTGGCCGGTGCCGTCGAAATCGTTGAGACCCTCGGCGTAGTTTTTCACCGAGTGCGAATGCACCACGTCCAGTAGCACCAGCAAACCCAGGCGGTGGGCTTCGTTGATGAGGTATTTGAGGTCGTCAGGGTCGCCGAAGCGCGAGGAGGGCGCGAAGAAATTGCTGACGTGGTAGCCGAACGAGCCGTAGTAGGGGTGTTCCTGCACGGCCATCAGCTGCACGGCCGTGTAGCCGAGGCGCCGGACGCGCGGCAGCACCGTGTCGGCGAACTCGCGCCAGGTGCCCACGCGCTCGTCTTCGGTGGCCATTCCGGGGTGCGCCTCGTAGATGAACGGCGCGCGGCCCTCGGTATGGGCGGCGGGGTCGAAAGCGGCGTCGGTCCACGCAAACGGCTCTTTCGGGTACCACACGCGCGCCGCGAAATCCTTGGTCTCCTCGTCCTGGCCGGTCCAGCGGGTGAAGGCGGGCAGGCGGTCGTAGAGGCGGCCCTGCGCGTCGCGCACGCGCACCTTGAAGCGCGAGCCGTGCGCGAGGCCGGGGGCGGGGAAGTCGCGGTCGCGCACGAGCACCTCCCAGTAGCCGCCGGCCAGCCGCACGAGCGGCACTTCTTCGGGTTGCCACTGATTGAAATCGCCGATGAGCCAGAGCTGTTGCGCGCCGGGTGCCCACTCGCGGTACCACCAGCCCTTGCGGGCATTGTCGCGGTGCAGGCCCAGGCGCGTGTGCAGCAGCGCGTGGCTTTTGAGCGAGCCGTCGGCCTGCCGGATGTAGCCCAGCGCCTCGCGCAGGCGCACCTGCCGCTGGCGCAGCACGGGTTCGGCGTCGGTAAGCCACGGGTCGTCGGCCACGAGCGGCAGCGGCTTGCGCGGCTTGACATCGATGCGGCGGACGGAACCGGAAGTGGCGGGGCGTTTCATAGGGCCAAAGTACGGCGCGGGGCGGTTGAGCAAAGTGGCGGGCGCCGCCGCGGCGCCGCGCACGGAGTCGCCGTGGTGAGGCAGGCAATGCGCTGACGCGGCGCCGAGACGGCGCTCGCCACGTTTTGCCATCGCAACGCCGTCACTCGCTTGTCGTGACAAGTGCCTATCCCGCACCGTGCGGACAAGGCACTCGTCGTGACAAGTGCCTACCCAGCACCCTGCGGATAGGGAACCCGTCACGACGAGTGCCTTCTTCGGGGCCAGCTTTGCGTACGCTTCCGGCGACGGCTACCGAACGGGGCTGCCCGCCTCGCCCGCGCTGCCTTCACTGCTTCCACGGAAAGAACATTACCACAGCCAATGCGCCACCTACTGCTTCTCCTCACCCTCTTACCGCTGGCCTGCACCCGCCGCCCCGCCGCCCCCGCCCCCACCGCCGCAGTGGTGGCGAGCAAGGCAATGGTGGTAAGCGCGCACCCGCTGGCGTCGCAGATTGGCGTTGACATTCTGCGGCAAGGCGGCAACGCCGCCGACGCCGCCGTAGCCGTGCAGTTTGCGCTGGCCGTGTGCCTGCCGGTGGCGGGCAACCTCGGCGGCGGCGGGTTCGTGGTGAGCCGGACGCCCGCCGGCGAGGCCACCACCCTCGACTTCCGCGAAACCGCCCCCGCCGCCGCCACCCGCGATATGTACCTCGACGCGGCCGGCAACCTCGTGCCCGGCGCCTCTACCGAGGGTGTGCGGAGCGCGGGCGTACCCGGCACCGTGGCCGGAATGGCGGCCCTGCACCAGCGAATGGGCCGCCTGCCGTGGGCCGCGCTGGTGGCGCCCGCCGTGGCACTGGCGCGGCGTGGCGTGGCCCTCACGCCGAAAGAAGCGCAGATGCTCAACGGCTCGCTCGCCGACATTCGCCGCCTCAACCCCGACCACCGCCCCTACCTGCTGCCCGCCACCGACGAGCAACCCTGGCGCCCCGGCGACACCCTGCGGATGCCCGCCCTGGCCGCCACGCTGGCCCGCATCCAGACCGACGGCGGGGCCGGGTTCTACCAGGGGCCGACCGCCGACGCCATCGTCGGCACGATGCAGAGCCGGGGCGGCCTCATCAGCCTCGCCGACCTCATCGCGTACCGCCCCGTGTGGCGCGAGCCGCTGCGCGGGCGCTACCGGGGCTACGACATCCTCACGATGCCGCCGCCCAGCAGCGGCGGAATAGCCTTGTTGCAGCTTCTGACGCTGCTCGAAAAACACGACCTGAAAACCCTCGGCCTCCGCACGGCGCCCGCCGTGCATCGCATCTGCGAAGCCGAGCGCCGCGTCTATGCCGACCGCGCCACGTGGCTCGGCGACCCGCAATTCACGGCTATTCCGCAAAAAGAGCTGCTCGATACGGCGTATCTGCGGCGGCGGTGGGCCACGTTTCGGCCCGACACCATCACGCCGAGCCAGTCGGTGCGGGCGGGGCAGTTTGCGGGGTACGAGTCGGACCAAACCACCCACTATTCCATCGTTGACCAAAGCGGCCACGCCATTGCCTGCACCACCACGCTCAACGGCGCCTACGGCTCGAAGGTGGTCGTGCGCGACGCGGGTTTTCTGTTGAACAACGAGATGGACGATTTTTCGGCCAAGCCCGGCGCTCCCAACTCGTACGGCGTGACGGGCGGGCGGGCCAACGAAATCCAGCCCGGCAAGCGGATGCTCTCGTCGATGACGCCCACGATTCTGGTGAAGGACGGCAAGCTGTGGGCCGTGGTGGGTACGCCGGGCGGCTCGACCATCATCACGAGTGTGCTGCAAACCATTCTGGGCATCGTCGATTACGGCCAGTCGATGCAGCAGGCCGTGAGCGCGCCGCGCTTCCATCACCAGTGGCTGCCGGCCGACGAAATCAGAATCGAAAAAGGCGCCCTCTCACCCGGCGAGCGCACGAAGATTCAGCGCCTCGGCTGGCGCGTGGTGGAAGTGGGCGGCATCGGGCGCGTCGATGCCATCCGGGTGCGGCCCGACGGGTCGCTGGAAGGCGGCGCCGACCCGCGCGGCGACGATACGGCGGTGGGGTATTGAGCCACTCAGAGGCTGTTTAAGGTAGCGGCGCGGATGTGGCGCGGGCCGGCGGCCCGCGCTACATCCGCGCCGCCAAATGCACAATGCATAATCAATCAGCTTCTTAGAATACCTATAAGCCCAATTGGCGCGCGTCTGGGACAGCCGCGCCCACGCCGAGCCACACGCGGCCACGCCGGATTACACGATTATATCTTTCGCAACCCGTACGCCGTCTTCTTGCCGATGACTACCTCTTCCGCTGCCGGCCTTGCCGCCGTTTCGACCGTGCTTGTCGCGGCATTTGTCATTGCTTTTGAATCGGGGCGCCACGGCGCACCCACCGCCCGCCGCGCCGAATCCGCGCAGCTCAGGCCGGAGAAAGAACACGAAGAACGCGAGGAGGAAGAGGAAGAAGGCGACGGCCGCCGGCGCACCCCGCTGGAGCGCTGGCTCGCCAAAGCCGCCCCCAACGACCAGTTCGAACTGATGCGCGCCTGGCCGAACCGGGTGCTCGACCAGGCCGCCTACGACGCCGCCCTCGAGCAGGCACGGCTCGACGTGGCCGCTCAGGCCCGCACGGCCTCGCCGAGCGCCATCAATGGGCTGTGGCAGCTGGAAGGCCCGGCCAACATCGGCGGGCGGTTCACGAGCCTCGCGGCTCACCCCACCAATCCGCAGATTCTGTACGCAGGCGCGGCGGCCGGCGGCCTCTGGAAAACCACCAACGGCGGCGCCACCTGGGCACCCATCTTCGACGACCGTCCGACCTTGTTCATCGGCTGCATCACCTTCGACCCCACCAACCCCAACACCATCATCGTCGGCACCGGCGACCCCGCCCTCGACCAAGGGGCGCGTATCGGGCAGGGCGTGTGGCGCTCGACCAACGGCGGCACCACCTGGACCAACATCGGCCTCCAGCAGATGGGCGTGGTGATGGATATCGTCGTCCACCCCACGCAACCCGCCACGATGTGGGCCGCCACGATGGGCAAGCCCATCGTGCGCGACCAGAACCGCGGCCTCTACAAAACCACCAACGGCGGCACCACCTGGACGAAAGTGCTCGCCACGGGCACCGACGCCGGGGCCGCCGACCTCGTGCTCGACCCCGCGAACCCGCAAACCCTCTACGCCACCACCTGGAACCGCATCCGCACGAATCAGGAATCGTTGATTTTCGGCCCGGCCGCGAAGGTCTGGAAATCCGTCAACGGCGGCACCACCTGGACGCACCTCACCACCGGCCTGCCCACCGGCCCGCAGAGCCGGATGGGGCTGGCGATATCGGCCGCGGCCCCGCAGACGGTGTTTTGTTCGGTCATCGATTCGACGCTCAATCTGGCGGGCATCTGGAAAACCACCAACGGCGGCACCTCGTGGGCGCAGCTCCCGGCCCTGGGGCTTGACCCCAGCGTGGTGGCCGGATTCGGGTGGTATTTCGAGGGCATCCACGCGCACCCCACCGACCCGAATCTGCTGTTTTTCGGGGGAGTGGATTTGTGGAAATCCGTTGACGGCGGCCAAACCTTCGGGATGGCCGGGCCGCCGTGGTGGACGTACGAGGTGCACGCCGACAAACACGACCTTGAGTTTGTCGGCGCCAACAAGGTGCTGCTGACCACCGACGGCGGCATTTACGAAAGCTTCGACCGGGGCGACACCTGGACCGACGTCGAATCCATCCCGGTCACGCAGTTCTACCGCGTGGCCGTGAACCCGCACGTACCCGGCGACTACTGGGGCGGCGCGCAGGACAACGGCACCTCCAACGGCAACGCCGCCGCGCTCACGGGCTGGAACCGCGTGTTCGGCGGCGACGGCTTCCAGACGCGCTTCAATCCCGACGACCCGCAGACGTATTACGTCGAGACCCAGAACGGCAACCTCTCGTTTACCGACGACGGCGGCACCACCTTCAACGCGCTCCCCGATATCGACCCCCTCACCGGCGACCGCCGCAACTGGGATATGCCGTACCTGCTGAAACCGACCGACCCGACGACGATGTACACGGGTGGCTCGCGCGTCTATCGGCTCGACGGCGCCCCCTACGGCTCGGCCTGGACGCCCATCTCGCCCGACCTGACCGATGGGCTGGTGTTCGCGCCGCGCTTCCACACGATTTCAGCCCTGACGGCCTCCACTGTTAATTCCCAACTGCTGTACGCCGGCACCACCGACGCCAACGTCTGGCGCTCGCTCGACGGCGGCACCACCTGGACCAACGTCACCGGCCCGCTGCCCAACCGCTACGTCACCGACCTGTGCGCCTCGCCTAACACGGCCAACCTCGTGTACGTGAGCCACTCGGGCTACCGCGCCAACGACAACTCGCCGCACCTGCACAAATCCGTCAACAACGGCACCACCTGGACGGCCATCAGCGGCAACCTGCCCACCGTGGCCATCAACGCGGTGCTGGCCTACCCTGGCTCCGACCAGGTGCTGTTCGTGGCGACCGACGCGGGCGTGTACGCCACCCGCAACGGCGGCGCCGTCTGGGACCGCGTGGGCACCAATATGCCCATTATTCCGGTCTATGACCTCGACCTCGACCTCGTGAACCGCCGCCTCGTGGCGGGCACTTACGCCCGCTCGATTCAGAGCTTCGACCTGGGCACCATCACCGGCCGCCGCGAGGACGCCGCCGACGGCGCCAAGCTGGCCGTCGGCCTCTATCCCAATCCCGCCACCGACGAGGTGCGCCTCACGCTGCCCCCCGGCCTGCGCGCCACCGCCGCGCGCCTGCTCGACGTGCGCGGGCGCGAGGTGGCCCGCCCGGCCATCAGCGCCGATGCACCCCGGCTCGACGTACGCGCCCTGCGCCCCGGCACCTGCGTGGTGGAGCTGACCCTCAGCAACGGCGCCGTGGTGCGGCGGCGGGTGGTGAAGGAGTGAGGACATCTGGCACGAGTGAGAACGTAACTGGCGCGTCTGGTCGCGTCTGGCGCGAGTGTTCGGCCGCAGGCCGCTCACTCGTGCCGACTGATGCCGCGAGCCTCCAGACTCGCCACCCATATTAGGCGCTATATAACCAGAATCAGCCTAACTTTCCGGCCGAAATTTTCTACTTCATTTCGTTAATCCGTTCCCGCTCAATGAGCAGCAAACACAGAATCTATGACAATGGTCACGCGCATTTCATCACGTGTACGATTGTTAGCTGGGTAAACCTTTTCACCCGCCCGCTCTACAACGACATCGTACTTGAAAGTCTCGAGCATTGCCGCCACACCAAAGGTCTTGAATTGTACGGCTATTGCCTGATGAGCAATCACCTGCATCTGATTGCCAGGGCGCCCGACTTGGCCGGCTGTGTACGTGATTTCAAGAAATTCACGGCGACCAAGCTGTACCAAGCCGTCGAGAGCAATTCACAGGAAAGTCGCCAAGGGTGGCTGAAATGGATGTTTACCGCCAATGGCAGCCGGACAGCCGCCAACGCCCACATTCAGGTGTGGGGACAGGGCTATCACCCGATTGAACTAAGCGATTTCGGCCGTTTTGAGCAGCGACTCAATTATGTGCATCAAAACCCGGTACGCGTCGGGATTTGCTTTGAAGCGCATCAGTACCGGTATAGCAGCGCGGCGCAATACGCGGGGCTGGACGCACACCCGTTGCTGCCAGTGACGTTGGCTTGGTAGTGGGCGAGTCTGGAGGCTCGCCGCATTAGTAGGCACGAGTGACCGGCCTGCGGCCGAACACTCGTGCCAGACGCGGCCAGACGCGCCAGATGGGGCAACTTTGCGCCCGATGCCGCTCTTCCCACCGTTCTCCGCCCACCGCGCCGCCCTCGGCCTGCTGCTGCTGACGCTCGCGCTTCCCGCCCGCGCCCAATGGGCCGGCGAGTCGCGCTTCCGCGATTTCTCGACCCGACCCACCCCGCCGCCCGCGCCCGCCGCGCCGCTCGTGGGCGAGTACGTGACGCACACCTTCGACGCCTACGACGGCGCCCTCACCCTCGAAACCACCACCGGCACCACCGTGCGGGTGCGGCCCTGGCAGGCGGGCGTAGTGAAGGTCGAGCTGTACCCCAAAGGTGCCGTGCTGCGGCCCGATTCGAGCATCAGCGTGGTGCTTGGCCCGAGCGCCAACCTCGTGGCCGACACCTACTCGACCGTGCCGACGCTCGAACTGGTGCTGCGCGACGGCCGCCGCGTGAGTGTGCAGAAGCGTCCCGTGCGCCTCACGTTCATCGAGCCGACCGGCGATACGCTGCTCGCCGAGGGGCCGGGCGGCGCCTTCACCCGCCCGGCGCGCCCCGCGCCCGAGCTGGGCCTGGCCTTCCGGCTGCGGCCCGGCGAGGCGCTCTACGGCACCGGCGCCCGCGCGCTGCCCACCAACCGGCGCGGCCAGTGGCTGCCGCTCTACAACGCCGCCCATTACGCCTACCAAAACGGCGACAACCAGCTCAACACCACCCTGCCGGTGGTGGTCAGCAGCCGGGGCTACGGCCTGTTCATCGACAACTACACGGCGGGCTACTTCGATTTGGGCAAGACCCAGCCCGACGAACTGCGCTACGGCGGCGAAGAGTTGGGGCAGTTGGCATACTACGTTATTGCCGGGCCGAGTTACGAGACGGTTCTGAGCCGCTACACCCTGCTCACGGGGCGCCAGCCGCTACCGCCGCGCTGGGCGCTGGGGCTGATTCAGAGCCGTTTCGGCTACAAAACCCAGCGCGAAACTCTCGGCGTGGCCCGCCGGATGCGGCAGGCCGGCTTCCCTCTCGATGGCATCGTGCTCGACCTCTATTGGGCCGGCACCACCCGCGACCAAGGCAACCTCGCGTGGGTGCGCGACTCCTTCCCCGACCCGCCCGCGATGCTGCGCGACCTGAAAACCGACGGCGTGCAGACCATCCTGATTTCGGAGCCGTACGTGATGCTGGCCTCCCGCAACAGCGAGTACGTGAGCCGAAACGGCCTCGTCGCCACCGATTCGGCCGGGCGCCCCTACAACGTGGCGTCGTTCTGGGCGGGGCCGTCGTGGCTGCTCGATATGTTCAGGCCCGCCACCGACAAGTGGCTGTGGGCGAGCTACAAGCAGCGGCTCGAGGAAGGCGTCGGCGGCTTCTGGAGTGATTTGGGCGAGCCCGAAAACCACCCCGTGGGGATGCGCCACCGCCTCGGCACCACCCGCCGCATCCACAACGCCTACGGAATGGCGTGGGCACAGGTGTACGCCCGCCACTTCCGCACCGAGTACCCCCGGCGCCGCCTCTTCAACCTGGCCCGCTCGGGCTGGGCGGGGATGCAGCGGTTGAGCGTGTTTCCGTGGAGCGGCGACATTCACCGGTCGTGGTCGGGCTTCCAGGCGCAGGTGCCGATTATGCTCGGAATGGCGATGAGCGGCGTGGGCTATATGCACTCCGATGCGGGCGGCTTCTGCGTGGGACCACAGGACAACGAGCTGTACGTGCGCTGGCTACAGCATTCGGCGCTCTCGCCCATCTTCCGCCCCCACGGCGAGGGGGTGCCGCCGGAACCGTATTTCTACCCCGACCCCACCCGCGCCGCAGTGCGCGAAGCCGCCCGCGAGCGCTACCGCCTACTGCCGTATCTCTACTCGCTGGCCTATCACAACACCGCCACCGGCGCCCCGCTGGTGCGCCCGCTGTTCTGGGAGCAATCTCCCAACACCCAACACCCAACACCCAACACCCCTACTGACGACGCCTATTTCCTTGGCCCGCACCTGCTGGTGGCGCCCGTGCTGCAACCCGGCCTGCGCCGCCGCAACCTCACGCTACCCGCCGGCCGCTGGTACGACTACCGCACCGGCACCCTCGTGAGCGCGCGCGGCGCCGAAACCATCGGCGTGGCCGCGCCGATGGCGGCCACCCCACTGCTGGCGCGCGCCAACGCGGTGGTGCCCACCTACCGCCGCGCCCTGCCGAGCACCGCCGCCGTGCAGGCCGCTACCGACACGGTGTACGTGCAGTGCTTCGCCGACGCCACGGCGCCCGGCCAGTCGTTCACGCTCTACCTCGACGATGGCCAGGACGCCCGCGCCCTCGACCAGCCCGCTACGTATGCCACGCTCACCATCAGCACACGCCCGCTCGGCGCCGGGCAAGTGGCGCTCACGCTCGTGCCCGGCGGGCAGCTCCCCGGCGCGCGTCCGCCGCTGGTGGTGAGTGTACCTACGGCGCCGGGCTGGCAGCTAACGGCAGCGGACGGCGGCAAAGGCAATCGGCCTCAGGGCGGCGCCGGACCGCAAGTCATCGCGTGGCCCGCGCGCCCCACCACGCTCCTGCTGACCAACCTCGACCCGCCGTCCGCCGCCTCTGCCCTTGCCACTGTGCCCGCCGCCGCGTGGCTCGCCGCGCCCGACAATTACGGCCGTCTCTGGCCGGATATGACCACGCTGGGCCTGCCCTACGAGCGCACCACCCCCGGCGCCACCACCGCCGAGCTGCTCGATACGCGCGGCCGGGTGGTGCGCCGCTTCACGGCCGGCCCCCAACCCGCCGGCCGCTACCGCTTCGAGTGGGACGGCCGCGACGGCGCGGGCCGGGCGCTGGCGGCGGGGGTGTATTTCGTGCGGCTGGAGGGGCAGGTGGTACGGGTGGTGAGGTTGTGAGTGAATTTCATCTTTCCAAGGGAAAAAAAACATCAAAGCAGTGAAGGTCAAAGCGTTGAGTTTAAATTAATATAAATAGAGTTGCTATTGGTTGATTTTCAGGAGTTTTTCTGTTTTTAAGTTGGCAAG
>ERZ1066122.985-NODE-985-length-25779-cov-10.458055_pt1 | contig 25779 bp, 19 predicted proteins | sample MGYA00382769_ERZ1066122 | MGnify/ENA primary metagenome ERZ1066122 (study PRJEB33369, sample SAMEA5778352) | biofilm metagenome | biome: Industrial cooling water; feature: Water cooling tower basin; material: Biofilm | place: United Arab Emirates | collected... | reverse complement strand
GCCCTGCAGGCCGCCGAGCGCGAGGAGGCCGAGCGGCTTCGGCTTGAGGCGGCTTTCGAGACGGCCGGAGAGCCAGAACAACGCCAAGGGGATGGCGACGAGGAAGCCGACGCCGCGGGCAAGCAGATACTTCTTCTTGGCGGCGGGCAGCGCGCGGGCGAGGCCCAGTGCCGCCTTCGTCTGGCCGATGCCCGAAATGTCGTCGCGCTCGCCTTCGATCGCGAGCAGCCCGATGTCTTCGATCGCCGCCGGATCGACGCGCATCCCGCGATGGAGATACTCGCCCTTAGGCAGGGCGTGGCGCTGAAACACCAGATCGACGGTCTGCAGGTAGAACTCCGCCGTCATGTCGCAGACGGCGCGATACTCGTCGTAAAACTCCTTCGTCCGCTCCGCGCTCTCGCCGTCGCCCTGCACGAGATGCTTGAACATCTCCCAATGGCTCATCAGGTGATCGCCGAGGTTCATCGACATGAAGCCGGCGAGCTGAAGGAAGCCCGGATAGACTTTGCGGCCCGCGCCCGGATAGCTGAACGGCACCGTCGCGATCACATTCTGCTGGAACCACGCGTGCGGCCGCTGCGTCGCGAGCGTGTTGACCGCCGTCGGCGCTTCGCGCGTGTCGATCGGCCCGCCCATCATCGTCAGCGTCTTCGGGCGGCACGGATGCTTGCCCGCCGCCATGATCGAGGCCGCGGCGAAGCAGGGCACCGATGGCTGGCAAACCGCGAGCATGTGGGCGCCCGGGCCGATGGCTTCCATGAACTGGATCAGATAGTCGACATAATCGTCGAGATCGAAGCGGCCCTCGCTCAGCGGCACCATCTTCGCGTCGCGCCAGTCGGTGATGTAGACGTCATGCGCTGGAAGCATCCGTTCGACCGTGCCGCGCAGCAGCGTCGCGTAATGGCCGGACATCGGCGCGACGATCAGCAGCCGCGGTGCCGGCGGCGCATCGGCGCGGACGAAGCGCTTCAGCTGGCCGAACGGCAGCCGCAGCACGATCTCTTCGGTCACCGCCACCTCGCGCCCGTCGACAAGGGTGCGATCAAGCCCGAATTCCGGCTTGCCGCGCGGGGCGGCGGCATGGGCGAACACCTCGAGCGCGGACGCGACCAGCGGACCGCCGCCGAAATAGGCCATCGGATTGGCCGGATTCTGCAGCAATTCCGCACCCACATGCGCAAAGGCGCTCGCCCCTGCCATGAGGGACCGGTGCATCTCGTAAGCGTCGTAAAGCATCAGCGTTCCTATATAGCGCCCACCCCTGAACGCATCGTCAACGGTTTAGGCGCAATCGGGGGGCCACATCAATCCGGGTCGGCCCGGACCGCGACCGATGTTGAGCAAGTCCGGCCCCCCTGCTAGGTCGGCCGCGATGGCGCAAACCGACCAACCGATCGCCGGCGAGCGCAAGCTCGGCAACCTGGGGATGATCTGGCATTTCGCGGCCCGTTATCCGGGCCGGATCGCCTGCGCCTTCGTCGCGCTGGTGATCGCCTCCGCGGCGACGATCGCCATCCCCTACGGCTTCAAGCGCGTGATCGATCGCGGCTTCGGCAGCGGCGGCGATCCGGATGCCGTCGCCACCGCCTTTTCCTACCTGCTGATGATCGTCCTCGTGCTGGCGATCGCCACCGCGTTCCGCTTCTATTTCGTGTCCTGGCTGGGCGAACGGGTGGTGGGCGATCTCAGGAAAGCCGTGCACGCCAATCTGGTCGGCCTCGCCCCCCGTTTCTTCGAGGAGAACCGGCCGTCCGAGATCGCATCCCGGATGACGTCGGACACGGCCGTCATCGAACAGATCGTCGGCACCACCGTCTCGGTCGCACTCCGCAACACCTTCACCGGCATCGGCGGGATCGTCTATCTGTTCATCCTGTCTCCGAAGCTTGCCGGCTTCCTGCTGCTCGGGATTCCGGCCGTCGTGCTGCCGATCGTCGTGCTCGGCCGGCGGGTGCGCACCTATTCCCGCGCCAGCCAGGACCGCATCGCCGATGTCGGCGCGATCGTCGCCGAAACGCTCGGGGCGATGAAGATCGTCCAGGCCTTCAACCAGGAAGAGCGCGAGCGCGGCCGGTTCGCGGCCGCAGTCGAAGCGACGTTCGGCGTCGCCCGCCGCCGCATCTTCATCCGCGCGATCATGACGGCGGTGGTGATCGGCCTGATCTTCGGATCGGTGACGCTGGTGCTGTGGCAAGGCGTGCTCGACGTCGCCAGCGGCCGGATCAGCGGCGGATCGATTGCCGCGTTCGTGCTGACCGGCGGGCTCGTGGCCGGCGCGCTCGGCGCGCTCACCGAAGTCTATGGCGACCTGCTGCGCGGCGCCGGCGCTGCCGGCCGGCTCGCCGAGCTGCTGGCGGAGCGGCCCGAAATCCGGGCGCCGGCGCGGCCGGTCCCGCTGCCGGAGCCGCCCCTCGGCCGGCTCACCTTCGATCATGTCGGCTTCCGCTATCCGACCCGCCGGGACGTGCCGGCGCTGCACGATTTCTCCCTGGACGTGGCGCCGGGCGAGACGGTCGCGATCGTCGGCCCGTCCGGCGCCGGCAAGTCGACGCTGTTCCAGCTCGCCCAGCGCTTCTACGATCCGCAGCAGGGGTGCGTGCGGATCGACGGGGTGAAGCTGGCCGATGCGGACCCGGCGGCGGTGCGGGCGCGGCTGGCGATGGTGCCGCAGGAAACGGTGATCTTTGCCGCCTCGGCCCGCGACAATCTGCGCTATGGCCGCTGGGAAGCGACCGATGCGGAGCTGTGGGCCGCGGTCGAAGCCGCCAACGCCGCCGCGTTCCTGCGCGCGCTGCCCGACGGGCTCGACACCTTCATGGGCGAAGGCGGCGCCCGGCTCTCGGGCGGCCAGCGGCAGCGGATCGCGATCGCCCGGGCGATCCTGCGCGATGCGCCGATCCTGCTGCTGGACGAAGCGACGAGCGCGCTCGACGCGGAATCGGAGCGGCTGGTGCAGACCGCGCTGGAACGGCTGATGGCAGACCGCACCACGATGGTGATCGCGCATCGGCTGGCGACGGTGCGCGCGGCCGACCGCATCATCGTGATGGACGAAGGCCGCATCGTCGAAGCCGGCACCCATGACAGCCTGAGCGCGGCCGGCGGCCTCTACGCCCGGCTGGCGCGGCTGCAGTTCGAAGGCCTTGCCGCCTGAGCGCCGGCCGGCGCGGGCTTGAAACGACTTCGCCCAAGCAACGTTCTCCTGCCCGGTGACGCCCGCGGTGCCCGGCACCCGGCGTCGAACCGGTCGGCCTCGCGGCCGTCCGTCGAGAGGAGACGATGATGAAGACGATTCTTCTGGCCTCGGCATTGATGATCGCCGGCAGCGCAGCCGCGCAGGACGGCACGGGCACGGGCACGATGACCGGTCAGCCGGACGCGACCGTTCCGCAGACGAACCCGGTGTCGCCGATGCAGCAGCCACCCGCGAACCCGTCCGGTGCGATGTCCGGCACCGATACCGGCAATATGAGCGCCAGCGGCTCGGCCCAGGCCCAGATGGGCGACACGACCGGCGCTGCCGGCGGGACGATGAGTGGCGCCCCCGGCACCACCGGCGCCGGGATCGACAGTGCCGCCCCGCCGGCCGGCGCCTTTCCGCCCGCTTCCGGTGCGGGCGCAGCGCCGCCGCCGGCCACCGACTATCCGCCCTGCACGCGGCAGCGGACCGACGGTTGCGTCCAGCTGCACGAGCCGGGCGTGCGCGCGAAACTGCGCCGCGGCCGCTGAGGCGGCTTGCGATCCGGGTCCGGCCCGCTCAAAGAGGCTCCCGCCAACACTCCGGGAGCCTCTTTTCCATGTCGATCTCGTTCGAGAAGCGCGTTGCCATCGTGACCGGCGCCGGCGGCGGACTGGGCCGCGCCTATGCGCTGGAGCTCGCCCGGCGCGGCGCCAAGGTGGTGGTGAACGATCTCGGCGCGGCACGCGACGGCACCGGGCAGAGCGATGCTGCGCTGCAGGTGGTCGAGGAAATCGTGGCAGCCGGCGGCGAAGCGATGGCGAATGGCGGCTCGGTGACCGACTATGCGCAGATGGTGGAAATGGTCGCCCGTGCCAAGGATCGCTGGGGCGGCGTCCACATCCTCATCAACAATGCCGGAATCCTGCGCGACAAGAGCTTCGCCAAGATGGAGCCGGCCGATTTCGAACTGGTGGTCCGGGTGCATCTGCTCGGCTCCGCAAACTGCACCAAGGCGGTGTGGGAGACGATGCGCGACCAGGCCTATGGCCGGATCCTGATGACGGCGAGCTCGACCGGCCTGTACGGCAATTTCGGCCAGGCCAATTACGGGGCGGCGAAGCTTGGCCTCGCCGGCCTCGCGAAGACGCTCCACCTGGAAGGCGCCAAGTACAACATCCGCGTCAACACGATTGCGCCGGTTGCCGGCACGCGGATGACCGAGGATCTGTTTCCGGCCGAGGCGTTCCAGGCCTTTGCGCCGGAGCATGTCGCGCCGGCCGCGCTGTTCCTCGTGTCCGAAGATGCGCCCAGCAACGTGATCGTCGGTGCCGGCGCCGGCGTCTACCAGACCGCCTATGTGACGATGACTCCCGGCGTCCTGCTGCCGGCCAGCGAGCGCACACCGGAAGGGATCGCCGCGGCGTGGGAACGGATCGCAGACCGCACCGGCGAGATCGTGCCGCAATCGGGCGGCGAACAGTCGATGGCGATCCTCGCCCGGCTGCAGGGCCGTTGAGCAGCCCCGGCGGAGCCGCTCGAGCGCAACCGATCGACGCCTAGTCGTTCACCAGCTTCAGCAGCTTGCGCTCGATCGGCGCAAGCACGGGGCCGAGCTCCTGCCCGCGCTTCAGCACCGCGCCGCCTTCGCCGATCAGCGCCCACATGCCCTGGCGGTGGCGCAGCGCCGGGCGCTTTTCGATCCGGTATTCCGGCCGCTCGGCAGTGCGGCGGAACGCGGAGAACACGGCGGCGTCGCGGCCCAGATCAATCGCATAGTCGCGCCAGAGCCCGGCGGCCACCATGCGCCCGTAAAGATCGAGGATCCGCGTCAATTCGGCACGGTCGAAGCCGATCTGAGCGTCGCGGCGCCAGACCGGGAAGGGATGGATGTTGCTCATCCGAACAGGTCTTGCCGCTCCTCGCCGCTCGTCGCGCCGCCGCGAGGCTTGCGCTCCGCCATCAGCGCTTCCAGCCGCTGCTGCAGCCGTTCGATCTCGAGCTTCATCGTCTCGAGCTGCCGGGCGCCCGGATCGCACAGGTCGCTGCACGGCGTGCCATAGGGCACGAAATCCTTCTGATACTGCTCCGCCTCGATCAGCGTCGGCCGGGCGGGGATGCCGACCATCACGGCGCCTTCCGGCACGTCCTTGGTGACGACGGCGTTGGCGCCGATCCGCGCATTGCGTCCGACAGTGATCGGCCCGAGCACCTGGGCCCCGGAACCGATAATCGCATTGTCCGCGATCGTCGGATGGCGCTTCCCGGCGACGCCGTTGGCCGGGTTGGTGCCGCCCAGCGTCACACACTGGTAGATGGTCACATTGTCGCCGATTTCGGCGGTCTCGCCGATCACGGTGAAGCCATGATCGATAAAGAGGTTGCGGCCGATCCGCGCCCCCGGATGGATGTCGATCGCGGTCAGGAACCGTCCGATATGGTTGACCAGCCGGGCCAGCCAGAAAAGCTCGCCTTCGTACAGCCAGTGCGCGATCCGGTGCAGGCCGACCGCCCACACGCCCGGATAGAGCAGGATTTCCCAGCGGGTGCGCGGCGCCGGATCCCGCGCGCGGATCGAATCGAGATACGCAGTCAAGGCACCAGGCATGCCCGTTCTCCCTGTTGAGCGAGAGAAATAGTCGCGCCGCTCGGGATTTGCCAGTTCCGGGCGATTGCGCGGCTTTGCGACCTGCAACTGCTTCTGTCTTGCCGGCACGCCCGGCCCGGCGCAGACCCAAGGCGTTTCTGGGGGAGCCTGCCCGCCTTGACTGCCGCCGACCTGCTCCCGCTGCTGCCGTTCGTCCTGCTCGGCTTTGCCGCCCAGCTGGTCGACGGCGCGCTCGGCATGGCGTTCGGCGTGATCACGAGCACGCTGCTGGTGAGCGCGATGGGCGTCCCGCCGGCGGCTGCATCGGCGAGCGTTCATGCCGTCGAGACATTCACCACCGCCGCATCAGGCATCAGCCACATCGCCCACCGCAATGTCGACTGGCGCCTGTTCGCCCGGATTGCCGTGCCGGGCGTGATCGGCGGCGTCATCGGCGCGACGCTCCTCAGCCACATCGATGCCGCGGTCGCCCGGCCGTTCGTGATGGCGTATCTCGCCTGCATCGGCGTCTATCTGCTCTATCGCGCCTGGCGGGGCCCCGGAGAGCCCCGCTCGCCCCGCTTCATCGCCCCGCTCGGTCTCGTCGGCGGCTTTCTCGACGCGTCGGGCGGCGGCGGGTGGGGACCCGTCGTCACGTCCAACCTCCTCGTCCAGGGCGGCCATCCCCGGCGCACGATCGGGACCGTCAACACCGCCGAGTTCTTCCTGACGACGAGCGTGTCGGCAACGTTCCTCGCCACGCTCGGCTGGGAAGCCTTCACCTATCAGACGGTCGGCATCCTGGTTGGTGGCGTGCTGGCGGCGCCGCTCGGCGCGGTCCTCGTCAAGCGGCTGAACGGCCGCACGCTTCTGACCTTGGTCGGCACGCTGCTGACCGTGACCAGCCTTGCCGCGATCTCGGCTGCCCTGCGCTAGCGCTTCATCCCGAGCTCAGGCAGCAACCGCGGGCGCGACGGCCGCGATCAATCGAGCGCCCGGCGGACGATCAGCGCGTAGATCGCCGCCAGCCGGTCAAGGTCCGCCACCGCCACCGCTTCGTCCAGCTTGTGCATCGTTGCATTGTGGAGCCCGAACTCGACCACGGGGCAGAGGCGGGAAAGGAAACGCGCATCGGACGTCCCGCCGCTGGTCGACAGCGTCGGCCGGAGCCCGGTCACTTCCTCGATCGCCGTGCTGACCAGATGCGACAGCGGCCCCGGCGGCGTCAGGAAGGCCTCGCCCGAGACACGGCCGGTGACGATGCACCCGGGCGCGTGCGCCGCCGCCGTTTCGCGGATCCGGGCGATCAGTTCGTCGCCGCGGTGACGATCGTTGAACCGGATGCTGAGCCGCGCGGTCGCAGCCTTCGGGATCACGTTATGGGCCGGATTGCCAACGGCGAGATCGGTGACTTCGATGTTCGATGGCTGGAACCACTCAGTGCCGTCGTCGAGCGTGATCGCATCGATGGCGGCAAGCGCGCGGACGAGCTTCGGGATCGGATTGTCGGCCAGCTGGGGATAGGCGACATGCCCCTGCGTTCCCGGCACCTCGATCCAAATGTTGACCGATCCGCGCCGGCCGATCTTCACGGTGTCGCCCAGCTGGTGCGACGACGTCGGCTCCCCGACGAGGCAGAGATCGGGCGACAGGCCGCGCGCCGCCATCCGCTCGATCAGCGCGAGCGTGCCGTGCACGGCCGGTCCTTCCTCGTCGCCGGTGATCACCAGCATGATCGTGCCGTGGCGCTGCTCGATCCGATCGAGCGCCGAGACGAACGCGGCGATCGCGCCCTTCATGTCGACGGCGCCGCGGCCGTGCAGCAGATCGCCGCGAATGTCGGGCAGGAACGGGTCGGAATGCCAGCCCTCGCCTGGCGGCACCACGTCCAGATGGCCGGCGAAGGCGAAGCGCGGGCCGCCGCTGCCGCGCCAGGCGAGCAGATTTTCGACCGGGCCGTCGGGCGCGTCCCCGGCCAGGAACCGGTCGACCTCGAAGCCCCGCGCGCCGAGCATCTCGGCCAGCACGTCGAACACCGGGCCCCGGGCCGGCGTCACGCTCGGTGCCGCGATCAGGCGTGCGGCCAGCTCCACCACATCGGTCATGCCTGCCCCTTGCCGGCTCGGCGCCGGAAAGGAAAGATCGTTCGAAACCGCGACCGACCCGGGGAAGACGGATGCCGAAGATCGATCTCGACGCCATCGCACAGACCAATGCGACCGGCTACCCGCCCGAGCATGCCGGGGCCGTGCAGGGCCGCTGGTACCGCCGTCTCGCGCCCGCCGCCGGGCTCAGCGATTTCGGCGCGAGCCACGTGGTGCTGAGGCCAGGTGCGTGGTCGTCGCAGCGCCACTGGCACGAAGGCGAGGACGAGCTGGTGGTGATGATCGCCGGCGAGGCGGTGCTGATCGACGATGCCGGACGCACGCCGCTCCGCGCCGGCGACATTGCCGCTTTTCCCAAGGGCGACGGCAATGGTCATGTGCTGATCAACGAAAGCGAGACCGATTGCGCGTTCGTGGCGGTCGGCCGGCCGGCCGCCACCGACTGCCACTATCCGGACATCGACATGCATCTGTTCCACGGCCAGGGCTTCCGCCGCAAGGACGGCAGCGCCTTCTGATCAGCGGAGCGGCTGTTCGAACCGCTCGATCGTCCAGCTTTCCTCCTGCGCCGCGTCGATCCAGCGGCGAATGTCGGGATGGGTGAACAGCGCCTCGATATAGGTCCGCGCAAAGCCGGGCAGCGGGACGGAATAGGTGATGAACCGCGTCGCCATCGGCGCGAACATGATATCCGCCGCCGAATAGTCGCCGAACAGATAGCGGCCGGTGCCGCCGAACCGCGCCCGTGCCTCCGCCCACAGGCTCAGCACCCGTTCGATTTCCTGGACCACCGGGGCGGACAGATCGGGCGTCGGATACTGGCGGCGGACATTCATCGGCAGCTCGCGCCGAACGTTCGGGAAGCTCGAATGCATCTCCGCCGCCATCGATCGCGCCATCGCCCGGGCATGCTCATCCGCCGGCCAGAACCGGTCCCGCCCGACGCGATCGGCGAGGAATTCGACGATCGCCAGCGAATCCCAGACCACGCAATCGCCGTCCCAAAGGATCGGCACCTTGCCGTGGCTGGGCGCGAACTCGTCGCCCGCGCGCCGCCGGTCCCACTCGGCGTCGTAGAGCGGCACGGTGATTTCATCGAACGGCAGCCCCGACTGGCGAAGCGCCAGCCAGCCGCGCATCGACCAGCTCGAATAGGCTTTGTTGCCGATGAACAGTTTCATGCGCAGGCTTCCTCCATCGGCCTCAGGCCATTGCCGCCTCGAGCACTGCAGCGCGCAGCAGGGGAATGCCGCCGCCCTTCTCGCTGGACGTGGCGATCACGTCAGGATGGGCAGCGGCATGGCCGCGGGCCTCCGCCATCGTCTGGCGGACGACGGCGTCGAGCTCGCTCGCCTTCACCTTGTCGGCCTTGGTCAGCACCAGCCGGTAGCTGACCGCCGCCTTGTCGAGCATGTCCATCAGCTCGCGATCGACGTCCTTCAGCCCGTGCCGGCTGTCGACGAGCACCAGCACGCGCTTGAGCACCGGCCGGCCGCGCAGATAGTCGTTCACCAGATGCTTCCACTTGCGGACCAGATCCTTCGGCGCCTTGGCGAAGCCGTAGCCGGGCATGTCGACCAGGCGCAGCGTCGGCGGCGTGCCGACATCGAAGAAATTGAGTTCCTGCGTCCGCCCCGGCGTGTTCGACGTGCGGGCCAGAGCGCTGCGCCCCGTCAGCGCATTCAGCAGCGAGGATTTGCCGACGTTCGAGCGGCCCGCAAAAGCCACTTCCGGCGCGACCGGATCGGGCAGGAAGCGAAGCTCCGGCGCGGATTTGAGGAACGTGACCGGGCCGGCGAACAGCCGGCGTGCCGCCTCGACGGCCGCCGCGTTCGCGGCCTCTGTCACTGCGTCGTCGGCCGGATCCGCCATCAGCTGGTGATCGGGCCGGGCTTGGATTTCAGCCCCGGATAGCGGCTGTAGAGCCAGGATTGCTGGGCGATCGACAGGATGTTGGACACCGTCCAGTAAAGCTGCAGCCCGGCCGCGAACGGTGCCATGATGAACATGAACACCCATGGCATGATCGAGAAGACCTGCTGCTGCACCGGATCGAGCTGGCCCGGGTTGAGGCGGAACTGGATGTACATGGTGATGCCGAGCAGGATCGGCAGCACGCCGATCGCGAGGAAGCCCGGCGGGGTGAAATCGAGCAGGCCGAACAGGTTGAGCGGCGTCAGCGGATCCGGCGCGGACAGATCCCGGATCCACAGCACGAACGGCTGGTGCCGCATCTCCGTGGTCAGCATCAGCACCTTGTAGAGCGCGTAAAAGATCGGGATCTGGAGCACGATCGGCAGGCAGCCGGCGAACGGATTGACCTTTTCGCGGCGGTAGAGCTCCAGCATTTCCTGCTGCAGCTTCTGCTTGTCGTCCTTGTAGCGCTCCTGCAGCGCCTTCATTTTCGGCTGCAGTGCCCGCATGCCCGCCATCGAGGCGAACTGCCGCTGGGCGATCGGGAACATCAGCAGCCGCACGATGACGGTCAGCAGAATGATCGCGACGCCGAAATTGCCGGCCGCCTTGAACAGCCAGTCGAGCAGCCAGAAGATCGGCCGTTCGACGACCGCGAACCAGCCCCAGTCGATCGCCTTGTCGAAGTTGGTGATGCGCAGCTCGCGCTCGTAACGCTGGAGCACCGCCACTTCCTTCGCGCCGGCGAAGAAGCGGCTGGTGGTGCTCGCCGCCTTGCCGGCGGGCAGGATCGTCGGCTCGGCCGGCGTGAATGCCGCCAGGTAAAGCTTGTCGCCGACCGCGCGAAAGCTGGCGCTCACCCGCGCATCCGGCGCCGGGGCGAGCGCCGTCAGCCAGTATTTGTCGGTGAAGCCGATCCAGCCGCCGGTGGTGGTGAAGCTCTTGCCCGCGGCGCCGGCCGAGTCGAGGTCGGCGAAATCGGTGTCATATTGCGCGACGCCGTCGAACACGCCGATCGGGCCGGTGTGGATCGTCCAGCTGTCCGGATCGACCGATTCTCCGGTTCGCCGGATCAGCGAAAAGGGCCGGAGCGCGACCGGGCCGGCGCCGCGATTGGCGACGCTCTGTTCGGCGGTGATCATGTAATCGTTGTCGATGGTCAGCCGGATGCGGAAGAGCTGGCCCTGGCCATTGTCCCAGCTGAGCGTGACCGGCCGGCCGGGCGCGAGCGTCGCGCCATCCGCCTGCCACACCGTGTCCGCACCGGGCAGAGCGGCGCCCTCCCCCGTCCAGCCGAACGCAGCGTAGATCGCATCCGGCGCGCCCTCCGGCGACAGCAGCCGGACCGGCGGCGAATCCTTCGCGATCGACTGATCGTGCCGCTTCAGCACCAGATCGTCGACGCGGGCGCCGCGCAGGTTGATCGAGCCGGCGACTGACGGCGTATCGATCCGCACCCGCGGCGTTTCCCGGAGCACGACGGCGCGTGCGCGCAGCGCCGCCGGCCGATCGGCGGTCGGATCCGCATCGGGGTTGGGGAGCGGCACCTGGCGGCCGTCGACGATCTTCGTCGCCGGTTCGTTCGCGGTCGGGAACAGCCGCTCCGACAACATGCTCCAGCCGAACAGGACGATGGCCGAAAGCACGATCGCCAGGATCATGTTGCGCTGGTTTTCCAAGCACTCGCTCCGTAATCAGGGGACCGGATCGTAGCCATGTCCGCCCAAGGGGTGGCAACGACAGACCCGCTTGACCGCGAGCCAGCCGCCCCGCGCCGCGCCATAGCGCTCCACCGCCTCGATTGCATAGGCCGAACAGGACGGCACGAACCGACATGTCGGCGGCAGCATTGCCGATGGGTAGCGCTGCCAGAAGCGCGCGGCGCCGATCAGCACGCGCTTCATCGCGCGATCCGTTCCAGCGCCTTCGCAAGTTCGGCCCGTAACCGGCCAAAATCGCGCTCGATGCCGCCCTGGCGGCCAATCAGCACATGATCGGCCCCGGCAAGCCCGTGTGCAGGCAGCATTTCACGCGCAAGCGCCCGCAAGCGCCGCTTCATTCGGTTGCGGACGACGGCGCCGCCGATCTTTTTGGTAACCGTGATGCCAATCCGCATGCCCGGTGCGCCATCGCCGCGCGGGCGGACGAGCAGCACGAAGCCGGGCATCGGCGCCCGCCTGCCCTGGTTCGCCGCGACGAAGTCGGCGCGGCGGGTAAGCGTGGTCAGGCCGACAGGGACTTGCGGCCGCGGGCGCGGCGGGCCGCGATCACCTTGCGGCCGCCGGCGGTCGCCATCCGGGCGCGGAAGCCGTGGCGCCGCTTGCGCACAAGGTTGCTCGGCTGAAACGTGCGCTTCATCGCTCATTCCTCAAGATCTGAATAAAAAGGGCCGCCAGCAAGGGGCGGCCGCTTGACGGGCGCGATACTGGGTCCCGATGGCGAAGTCAATCGCCGGGGCAGCCCGCGCGCCCCGGCTCAGGCCGCGATGCGCAGGCAGTTCCGCCCGGAATTCTTGGCCCGGTACAATGCGGCGTCCGCATCGTGAAGGAGCGTCGTCGCGGTGCTCTCCGCCTCCGCGGTCGCGACCCCGACGCTGATGGTGACCATCAGACCCGGGCAGGACGGATGCAGCTCCGCCGCACAGGCGGCGCGCAGCCGCTCGCCGGCCGCCACCGCCTGGGCCATGGTCGCGCCCGGCATCAGGATTGCGAATTCCTCGCCGCCCAGCCGGCCGACCAGATCCTCTTCGCGCACGCTGCGCCGGGCCAGCCGCGCGACGCGCTCCAGCACTTCATCGCCGGCCAGATGGCCGTAGCGATCATTGACTCGCTTGAAGTGATCGATGTCAAACAGGGCAAGCGCAAGCAGCCGGCCGTCCCGCGCGACCGCCGCCAGCTCGCGGTCGAGCGTGTTGAGAAACGCCCGGCGCGAGGCGAGGCCGGTCAGCTCGTCGGTCGCGGCGAGCAGCAGCGCCGCCTGTGCGTCCCGCTCGGCCCGCCGGCGCGCTTCCTCGGCATGCGCAGCGAGCGCGACGCGGTCCGACACGTCGACGAGCGTCCCCGCCGAGCCGATCAACGTGCCGGTTTCGTCCAGCAGCCGGTGGGTCAGCACCTCGACCCAGCGGACGCCGCCGTCCCGGTGCTTGTAGCGGGCGATGCAGCGGATCGAATCGAACAGGCCGGCGCTCAGTCCGCGGAGCCGGGCAAGCGTCGGTTCGCGATCCTCCTCGGCGACGAAATGGAGGAAGGACTGGCCGAGCGCCTCGGCCGTCGAATAGCCGGAAAGCGTCTCCCATGCGGGGTTCAGGAAAGTCCAGCGGCCGCGCTCGTCGGTCCGGAAAATGACGTCGCTCACGACATCGACGACGGTGCGGAATTGTTCTTCCCGGTCACTCAGCCGGCGGGCGACCCGATCGCGCTCGGCGAGCAGCGCGGCGGTGGGCAGCGCGGTCAGGATCGTGACCGCGAGGAAGAGTTGGAGCAGCGCGATCCGCTCGCCGAGCGTGCCGTCGATGAGCGCGAACGGCCCGGTGCCCAGCACCACGCCGGCCGTGCCGACCGCGGCCAGCACCAGCGTTGACAGGGCCGCACCCAGCCCGCGCAGCCGGAAGGTCGCGACCAGGACCGGCGGGTGCAGCACGAACAGCAGCGGCCATTGGTTCTGGGTGAAGACGAACACGCCGGCAAGACCGACGAGCGCCAGCGCCGCCCCGCCCTCGATCAGGTCCTGGCGGGCGATGCGCCGGCGCGGGCGAAGTGTGCCGCGCCCGATCAGCAGGACCGGGGCGACGATGATCATGCCGAGCAAGGTCGAGACGAACCAGCCGCTCCACAGGTCCCCGAAGCCGCGGCCGCCGAGCAGCAATGCCGCGCCGGCCGCAACGGCGGCCCCGGCACCGCTGCCGAGCACGGCGCCGAGCACCAGCCGCCCGAGATCGGCGAGCCGCTCGACATCGACCGCGGGCCCGTCCCGCCGCGCGAGGATCAGCGCCAGCAGCAGCCCTTCGACCAGATTGGCGACCGCGAAGCCGGCGGACAGCGCAAGGCTGTGGCCCGACAGCCAGTTGGCGAACACGCCGGCGATCCAGACGCCGGCAAGGCCGAACGCCCAGTGCGGCCGCGGCGTCGTCAACAGGTAGAGAAGCAGAAACGCGTTCGCCGGCCAGATCGACGCCATGCCGGTCGACCACCGGCTGACGGCAAGCGCGCCGGCAGCCACGGCGAAAAAGACGAGCGCCAGAAGCAGCGCCCTGAGCGCCTCCGTGCCCGTGCCTTGACCGATCGAGAGGCGAACGTGTTCGCGCATCAGGCCCTCCTAACGCGGCATCTCTTGTCAGTGCGTTAACCCGATCACAGCGGCGGGCGCGGCGGCCGGCCATTTGCCGGCGGGGCGGGCTGCGCTAACGTGCCGGGCGAGTCGAACCGTTTGCGTGCCGGGCTCGCGACGCAGCGGAGCGCGGGGGATGCGGGCAGAAAGATCCGCGCCCGCGAGGGGGGGACTATGGACGGTTTTCGCCGGTTCACGACCATTGCGCTCGGCGTCGCGGCCGCGGCGGCCCCGGTGCATGCCCAGTCGCAGCCGGCGCCCGCCTTGCGCGACAGCTTTGCGATCGGCGACGAAGGCGGCGTCGTGTGCCGCGTGCAGGCGCGCGCGCGGGCCCCGGCGCTCGCCGACATGTTCGACCGCGCCTGGTCCATCCTGTGCCGGGATGCGGCCCGGCCGGTCGGTCAGGTGCACGCGCTGCGCGCCGAGGCGGCGGCCGCCGACGCGCGGCTGGCGCCGATCCGCGCGGCCGAAGCCCAGTGCGACGCCGCCGGCAGCGCGGCCATGATCGCCGGGCTCGGCAGCGTCGAGCGGCGCGACTGCCGGCTGCGCGACGCCGATGTCGGCTACAGAATCTACCAATATCGTGCCGGTGGGACGACCTGGGTGGTCGAGGGGCTGAGCGGCTATGACGACGCCCTGCTGCTGGCGCTCCGCACGCTCGTGGCCGACCGGATCGTGCCCGGCCGCATCGAGGTCGCGACGCTTGCCGTCAACGATCCGGTCGCCTTCGCCCGGGTCCAGGCCGGCGCGCTCGACGCCGATCAGGCGCTTGCCGAAGGCTATCGCCGCAACAACAGCGGCGCCTATGCCGAGGCCGCCGAATTCTTCGAGACGCTGCGCGAACGGGGCGCCGACGCCGCCGACCGAGAAGGCGAGTATCTGGTCAACCAGGCGCTCCAGAAATCCAATCTCGGCCAATTCGCGGAAGCGGACCGGCTGTTCGCCGAAGCCGCTCTGCTGCCGAGCGCCGATCGCGTCCAGGTGCGCCTCCGCCGGAATTTCGAAGCGCTGCACCAGATCAACCAGCGCAACTTGCCGGCCGCGCTGGCCATTCTCGACCGGCCGATGCTGCCGCTTCCCGATGCGATGCGGGTGATCGGCGGATCGATCGAGATCGGCCGCCAGGTCGCGGCAGAGATCAATGCCGGCGCCCCGGTCAACGAGCGGCTGGGCACCGACGAGGCGGCCACGCTGACGCCCGAGGAACGGGCGACGATCCTCGATGCCCAGGCGCTCCAGCTGCGCGGTACCGTGCTGCGCCTCCAGGGCGACACGGACGGCGCGCGGCGCGCGCTCGAGACCGCCGAGGAGCGCGCCGTCGCCGTCCGCGACGGCCGGGTGGTCTCGATCCTCCGGCTGCGGGCGCAGATCCTGGCCGAGCGCGCTGCGACGGCGGAAGCGGCCGGCGACCCGGCGCGTGCCGATGCGCTGTTCGGGGCGGCGATCACGCTGCTCGAACAGCGCTATCCCGAAACGGCAGTGGTGGCGACCGCGCGGGCTCGCCGGGCGGCATTTCTCGTCCGCACGGGCCGCGCCGACGAGGCGGTGCCGATCTACCGGACCGTGATCGAGGCGATCCCGCGGATCGGCGGATCGACGGCCGGCATGTCGAATCTGCTCGCCCCCTATTTCGAAACGCTCGTTGCGCGGGCCGGCACGGATCCCGCGGCCGCCGCAGATTTCTTCGCCGCCGCCCAGACGCTGGTCCGACCCGGCGTCGCCGACACCCAGGCCCAGCTTGCCCGCCGCCTGGCCGAAGGCACCAGCGAGGCGGCCGCGCTGTTCCGGCAGGCCACCGTCCTGCAGCGCGAAGTGGAGCGCAGCCGAATAGCGCTTGCCCAGGTGCGGTCCGCCGAGACGCCGTCTCCGGAGCGGGAAGCGGTGCTCGCCGCCGATCTCGACCGGCTGTCGCGCGAGCAGGCCGCGATGCAGGCACGGCTGTCCGACTATCCGCAATACCGCGCCCTGGCGGCCGACACGATCGACCTCCCCGAGCTGCGGCGAACGCTGCGGCCGGGCGAGGTCTATTGGAAACTCGCGGTGGTCGGCCAGCGGATCTACGGCCTTCTGGTCGACGATACCGTGGCCGTCCCCTACCGGCTCGACATTTCGGAAGCCGCGCTCGAGGAGATGGTCGACGGGTTGCGCGCGACCATTTCCGCGTCCGAGAACGGGCAGGTCTTCACCTACCCTTATGACGTCGCGCTGGCGCGGCGGCTGTTCCTCGCGCTGGCGGGGCCGGTCGCCGAGCGGATCGCCCAGGCGCCGCTCGTGGCGTTCGAGCCGGACGGCGCGATGCTCCGCCTGCCGGTCGGTCTTCTCGTGACCGACGATGCGAGCGTTGCGCATCAGGCGGCGCGCCGGCGGGAGAAGAACGCCGATCCGTTCGATCTGCGCGGCGTCCAGTGGCTCGCCCGCCGGGCCGCGATCAGCACCACGGTCTCGGCACGCGGGTTCCGCGACGCCCGGCGCGCCCCGCCCTCGACCGCGCTCAGGCCCTATCTCGGCTTCGGCCAGAACGCCCCCGCCTTCACGCGCGTCGCCCTCCCGGCGGCCGCGGCGGACGGCGATCCCTGCCAGTGGCCGCTTGGCGAATGGAACCGGCCGATCGCCGCGGCGGAGCTGAACCGGGCCCGCGCGATCCTCGGCCCGGGTGGCGAAGTCGTCACCGGCGGCGACTTCACCGACGACGGAATCGTGGCTCGCCCCGACCTGGCCGACTTCCGGATCGTCCATTTCGCCACGCACGGCTTCGTCACGGCGCCGCGGCCGCAATGCCCGGCCCGGCCGGCGCTCTTGACGTCGTTCGGCGGCAGCGGCTCGGACGGCCTGCTGAGCTTTCGCGAGATCTACGACCTGCGGATGGATGCCGACCTGGTGATCCTGTCCGCCTGCGACACCGCCGGGCGCGCCGATCTCCGCGCGACGCGGGAAGCCGGCGTCACGACCGGCGGCGGCACGGCACTGGACGGGCTGGTCCGCGCGTTCATCGGCGCCGGCGCCCGGACGGTGATCGCCAGCCACTGGCCGGCGCCCGACGATTACCGGGCAACCGAACGGCTGATCGCCCATCTGTTCGAAGCACCGGCGGGAAGCTCGATCGCGGAGGCGCTGCGCGCCGCGCGCCTGCGGCTGATGGACGATCCGGAGACGTCCCATCCGTTCTACTGGGCCGGCTTCGCGATCGTCGGGGACGGCAGCCAGCCGCTCGCGCGGGGCCAGTGAGCGGCCGATGACCGGCACGCTGGACGGCGAAGCGGCCGCCGGCCCGGGCGTGCTCCGCCGGACCGCGCGCACGCTCCGCCAGGCCGGCGGTGCGCGGCTCGTCGCCTCGGCGGTGATCCTGATCCTCGGCCTCGCCATCGCGCGCTTCAGCTGGCAGCTGCCGCTGATCGCCGATGCCGAGCGTGCGCTCTACGACATCCGTCTGATGCTGACCGTCCCCTATGTCGAACAGGACGATCGCATCCTGCTTGTGACCTATACGGACGACACGCTGATCAACACCCAGGTCCGGTCTCCGCTGGACCGGCGGATCCTGGCCGACGCCCTCGCCAATCTCGACGCCATGGGGGCAAAGGCGATCGGGATCGACGTGATCATCGACCAGCCGACCCCGAACGACGCGGTGCTGATCGACGCGTTCCGGCGGATGCGGACTCCGACATTCCTCGCCTTCACGTCCGCCGACACCAACAGCCGGTTCATCCAGCCGCGCCAGGAAGCGTTCCTGCGCGGCTTCCAAGCGCAGATCCGGACCAGCCGGGTGCAGCCGATGAGCATCGAGCTCGACACCGACCAAGACCGGGTGGTGCGGCAATGGCCGGTCCAGCCGGTGCGTCTGCCGCCGCTGCTTGCCCGCGCAATGACCGGCGCCGGCGATGCCTTTGCCAGCTACACCGGCAGCATCCGCTACCGGCTGCCGATCGCGGAGGACCGGCCGGTCTTCGCGAAGCTGCCGATCGATCTGATCGCCGATCCTCAGCTGGCCCCGGCGCTCGCCGCGCAGGTGACCGGACGCTATGTGCTGATCGGCGGCGACCTGCTCGATCTCGATCAATTCGAAACGCCGGTGAAGCGGATCACCGGCACCACCACGATCGGGCTCGAAGTGCATGCCCATATGCTCGCCCAGCTGCTCGACGGCGTGCGCTTCGATCCGCTCCCGCAGTGGCTGCTGTGGGCGTTCGCCATGCTGGTGGTGGCGGCGGGGACCCTGACCGCGCTGGTCGACGCGCGGCCATGGCGGATCGCCCTCCTCCTTGCCGTCCAGCTGACGGTCTTCGTGCTCCTGCCCTTCTGGCTGCAGCGAACCGGCACCGACACGCGCGATCTGCCGGCGTTCGGCTGGGGCATCGGCTGGCTGTTCGCCTATTCGGCGACCGGCGCGGCGGCGCGCGCAGTCGGGTCGGAGCAGCGGCGCTTCGCCCAGTCGGCGCTCGGCCGCTATCTGCCCCGCGACATCGCCAACGAGATCCTGCGCGATCCCGAGCGGCTGGCGCTGCGTGGCGAGAAACGAGAGATTTTCGTTGTCTTTACCGATCTGGAGGGGTTCACCAAGCTCAGCCACGCCATCCCGCCGGAAACCGTGGCGACGCTCCTCAACCGCTATCTCGACACGCTGAGCGAGATCGTGCTCCGCCATGGCGGCACGATCGACAAATTCGTGGGCGACGCCGTCGTCGCCTTTTGGGGTGCACCGATCGCGCGGGCGGACGATGGCGAGCGCGCCGCCCGCGCCGCGCTCGCGATGCACGAAGCCGGGGAGGCGTTCCGCCGCGCCGCACCGGCACAGCTGCCGCCGATCGGGCGCACCCGCGTCGGCCTGCACTGGGGCGAAGCGATTGTCGGCAATTTCGGCGGCGAAGGGCGCATCCAGTACACCGCCCTCGGCGACAGCATGAACACGGCGGCGCGGCTCGAGGCGGCAAACAAGACGCTGCGCACCGGCGTGCTCGCCAGCAAGGCCGCGGTCGAGCGCTCCGGCCTCGACTGGTGGCGTCCGCTGGGACGGATCACGCTGCGCGGACGGGCAACGCCGGTCTGGGTGTTCGAGCCTGTGCCGAACGCAACAGCGGCGGAGCGCGAAAGGCTGGCAGACCTGCTTCACCGATTCGATCTCGGCGATGGCCGCGCGCTTGATGAACTGGCACAACTGGCGGCCGAGAACCACGACGACGTCGCGCTGGCGGCGCTGGTCGACCGTCTGAAGCAAACGGAGGCTGGAGGAAGTTATGTCCTGGGTTAGCCAAGCCTGGCGCGGCAGTGCCGCACTGGTCGCCCTCGCCGCTGCCGGCGCGGCCGTCGCCGGGCCGATCATCGTCCGCTCGCAGGGGCCGTCCGCCAGGCTCTACCCGCCGGGACGGCAGCTTGCCGAGAATGCGACGCTCAGCCTCAAGGCTGGCGATCAGCTGGTGATCCTCGACGGACGCGGCACCCGGACCGTCAGCGGCCCGGGCACCTTTTCGGCGAGCGCGACGTCCGCCCGGACCGGCGTCAGCGCGACCGCGATGCGGATTCTCTCCACCCAGACGGCGCAGGAGCGGCGCGGCGGGGCCGTCCGCGGCGGCACGGCGCCCGCGACCCGCAGCCCCAATCTCTGGTTCGTCGACATGGCGAGCCCCGGCCCCGTCTGCGTCGCCGATCCGGCGACGCTGAAGCTGTGGCGGGCAGCGACCGACGCCGACGCGCAGCTGCGGATCAGCGGCACCGGCAGCGCCGGCGCGGTCGCGATGCCGCGCGGCGTCAGCACAGCCGATTGGCCCCAGGCGCTGCCGGTCACCGACGGCGCTCGATATCGGATCGAGGGCGCCGGTGCGGAACCGGTCACCATCACCTTCGCGCTGCTCGGCCCCAATCCCGCCGGGCTGGAGGACACGGCCGCAAAGCTCATCGAGCGCGGCTGCACGGCCCAGCTCGACCTGCTGATCGAGACGGTGGCGCTGCCCGGAGAATCGCGGTGACGCAGCCGCCGCGCGAAGGGCGTAGGCGGCGGCGGAGAAAAGGCTAAGCTTTGCGGGTCCGACCGAGCGACGACTCGGCGGGCGGGGGTGAAAAGCGAGAATGCGGGCGCCAGGACCGCCCGCCAAGGGGGGACAGCGATGGGCGGGACGCGACCGGCAATCCGAACGACGCTGCTCGGCGCCCTGCTCTGGGCGCCGGTGCCGGCGATCGGGCAGGCTGTCGTGCCGGGCGATCAGGGCGTTCGCGGGCCCACCCGGGAAGAAGTCGAACGATTCCGGCCGCCGGTCGGCAGCGGCGTTGCGGCGGGCACCGGCCTTGCAGGCGACGTGGAGCGGGCGCCCTGCCCGCTTGCCGATCCGCAATATGCCGGGCTGAGCTTCACCCTGCGCGACGTGCAGTTCGACGGGCTGCGCGGGCTCGACGCCGACCGCCTCCGTACCGCCTATGCCGATCAGCTCGGCCAGGCCGTGTCCGTTGCGACCATCTGCGAGATTCGCGACCGCGCCGCGACGATCCTCCGCCGCGCCGGCTATCTGGCTGCCGTGCAGGTGCCGCCGCAGCGAATCGAAGACGGGGTGGTGCGGTTCGAGGTGCTGATGGCGCGGGTGGTCGGGATCCAGGTCCGCGGCAGCGCGGGCGCGTCGGAACCGCTCGTCCGCCGCTACCTCGAAAAGATCCGGCAGCAGGACGTCTTCAACATCGCCGAGGCCGAGCGCTATCTGTTGCTCGCGCGGGAAGTACCAGGGCTCGACGTCCGGCTGACCCTGCGGCCGGCCGGCGGTGCGCCGGGCGAGGTGATCGGTGAAGTCACCGTCCTCCGCACGCCGGTGGAGCTGGACGCCGCGGTGCAGAATCTCGGCTCGCGGCAGGTGGGGCGCTTCGGCGGCCTTGCCCGGCTGCAGCTGAACGGGCTGACCGGCCTTGGCGACCGCACCAGCCTCAGCGTGTTTTCGACGCTCGATTTCGACGAGCAGCAAGTCGTGCAGGCTGGCCACAGCATGATCGTCGGCGGCGAAGGGCTGACGCTGGCCGGCGACGTGACCTATGCGTGGACGCGGCCCAGCATCGATCCGGCGCTGCCCCTGTCCGCCGAGACGCTGAGCGCCTTTGCCGAAATCGCCTACCCGCTCGTCCGCCGGCAGACGGAAAGCGCCGGCGCCGCGATCGGTCTCAACGTGGTTCGTCAGGACGTCGATTTCGCCGCGGCGCCGCTGACCCGGGACCGACTGCAGATCGCCTATGCCCGGTTCGACTATCAGGCCGTCGATCCCGGGTCGGTCGCCAGCACGGCCGGCTATTCGCTGGCCGAACCGCGCTGGCGGACGGCCGGATCGCTCGAGCTTCGGCAAGGCGTCGATCTCGGCGCCAGCGCGCGCTGCCAGATCGGCGCGCCGTGCCTGCTGAGCCGCTTCGGCGCGGATCCCACGGCCTTTCTGGTCCGGGCGGCCGGCCTGTTCGAGCTGCGGCCGCGCCGAGACGTGACGCTCAGCATCGCCCCCCGGGCGCAATATTCGCCAGACGCACTGCTGAGCTTCGAGGAGTATTCGGTCGGCAATTTCACCGTCGGCCGCGGCTATGATCCGGGTGTGCTGACCGGGGACAGCGGGCTCGGCTTCCAGTCCGAATTGCGGCTCGGCTCGCTGGTGCCGCGCAGCCGCACGGACATGACCTTGCAGCCCTACGGCTTTCTCGATCTCGGAATCGTGTGGAACCGGGATCCGGGCCAGCGCGGCCGCCACGAGGAGCTGTTCTCCGCCGGCGGCGGTGTCCGCGCCGCCTGGGGCGATCAGGCCCGGCTCGACCTGGCGCTGGCGGTCCCGCTCAATCGGCCGGTGCTGCAGCCCGAACGTGACGTCCGCCTGCTCGTTTCGCTGACCACCAAGCTCGTCCCCTGGAGACGCTGACATGGGCTGTCCGAACATTCGCCGCTCGACTCGCGCCCGGCTGCTCGCCGGCGTCGCCCTCGCGCTCGGCCTTGCGGCGCCTGGCCACGCTCAACGCGCGCTGCAAGCCGTGCCGACCACTGCGCAGGGCACGATCGCCTATGCGTTCGGGATCGCAAATGCCCAGGGCGGACTGACGGACCGCGTCCAGATCGCGTCGACTGCCGCGATCATCGACTGGACGCCGACGGACGTTGCCGGCACCGGACCGGTGGCCATCCTGCCGCTCAACAACCGGCTGGAATTCATCAACATCCCGGGGGCCAACACCACCTATACCGCGCTGAACCGCATCGTGCCGGCCGATCCGACGCGGCCGATCCTGTTCGAGGGCACGGTGCAGAGCCGCATCCAGCTCACCGGCTTCCCGGCAGTGCCGGGGGGAGCGGTCTGGTTCTATTCGCCCGGTGGCATCATCCTGAACGGCGCCAGCCGGTTCGACGTCGGTTCGCTGGTGCTGACCACATCCCCGATCGATACGACCGGCGGGCTGTTCGGTCCGGGCAACACGATTCGCTTCGGCCAGGCGCCCAACGCCGGCGCCAGCATCTCCATCGCGCCGGGGGCGCTGATCACCGCCAACTCCACATTCGCGACGACGACCGGCAACTATGTCGCCCTGGTGGCACCGCAAATCACCCAGGGCGGCGTCGCAAATGTGAGCGGCTCGGTCGCTTATGTCGGCGCGGAAAGCGCGAATGTGGCGATCAACGCAGGGCTGTTCGACATCAGCTTCACCACCGGTTCGGGCGTCGCCACCCCGATTGTCCACACCGGCACCACGACCGGGCCGGCCGCCAATGCCGGCAACCGGCGGATCGCAATCGCCAGCGTTGCGAAGAACGACGCGATCACCATGCTGCTCGGCGGCCAGATCGGCTTCTCGACTCTCGGCGCCACGACGGATGCGAACGGGGCGATCGTCATTTCCGCCGGTTACAACGTCTCCGGCCAGACCGTGGTCGGCAACCCGATCGGTGCGGCGGCCAGTGCGAACATCGGCACGGCGAGCTTCACGTCAGCGCTTGGTGCGTCCGCGAGCGGCGACCTGGTGGTGAGCCCCAACGCGGCGGGCGAGACGACCGGATTCCGGCTGGCGAGCTTTGATGCGCTTGGAGCGGTGACGATCGGGCTCGACGCCGGCGAACGGCTGACGTTCGGGGACTTCGCCGGCGGCGACGGCGATCTGACGTTGCGCGCGCCCGGCGGCACCGCCCGGCTGCAACTGGCGGCGGGCGCCGACATCCAGGGCGGCGACCTGCTGCTCGACACGAGCGCCGAGACTCAGGGCGGGGTTGCGGAGCTGCTGATCGACGGCGCGACGGCGACCTTCGGCACGGTCCGCCTGCTCGCCACCGGCACCGGCATCGAAGCGGGAGCGCTGGGCGGCACCGGAACCGGCGGCACCGCCCTGCTGTCCGTCACGGGCCCCGGGCAGCCGACCTTCGCGGCCACGACGCTCGATCTCGATGCGCGCGGCTTTGGCGGCACATCCGCCACCGGCGTCGGCGGCGCCGGCACGGGCGGCAATGCGCGGGCAAGCTTCACCGGCGGCGCAACCAGCATCGGTGGCGGCACTGGCGCCGTCACGCTGCGCGCCGGTGCGACTGGCGGCTTCGGCGGGACGGCAGGCGGCGCCGCGCGCGGTGGCGAGGCACAGCTGGCGGCGGAGAGCGCCCAGCTGACCTTCGGATCGCTCGACATCACGGCCGATGCAGAGGGTCTGGGCGAGCAATTGATCGGCCAGTTCTTCGCCTTCTCGGCCGGCGGCGGCAGCGCCACGGGCGGCACCGCGACGCTCGCACTGTCGAACGGGACGCTGGCGGTCGATACGCTGCTTGTCAGTGCTCAGGCGACGGGCGGCGCAGGCGGACGCGACCCGGCCGGTCAGCCGATCGCCGGTGCGACGGCGGGCGCTGCGTTCGGCGGCGCCGCGCGGCTCGACGTGACGGGCGGCGCGCTCACGGCCACAGCGATCACCGCCCGCGCCGGCGCGTCCGGCGGCGACGGCAGCCCTGCCAGCACCGGCGGCGCCGCGAGCGGCGGCATCGTCTCAGTCATCGCCACCCAAGGCAGCGTCGCGGCGCCCGCCTGGCTGGTCGCCGCGCGCGGCGACGGCGGCTCGGGCGACACCGGCGGCGCCGGCAGCGGCGGCGGGATTAGCTTCGCCGCCGATGCGGGCACGATCGACTTTCCCGGCACCAGCCTCGTCCTCGATGCCGAAGGTCAAGGCGGGACCGGCGGCGCGAGAGGCGGCGCCGCGCTGGGCGGCACGATTGCCGTCCGGGCGCGCGATGGCGGCCGGCTGGCCGGCAGCAGCGCCAGCCTCGATCTCCTCGCCGCCGGTCGCGGCGGGGATGCCGGTGCCGGTGGGACGGGCGGCAACGCCCGCGGCGGCGGGATCACCCTGCTCGCCGCCGACGGCGCGATCGACCTGGACGGCGACCTGACGGTCGATGCGGCCGGGACGACCGGCCACAGCGCGAACGGCACGCCGCCCGAAGCCCGCGGCGGCACGATCGACGTGAGGCTCACCGCCGGCGCCGGCGATGGCAGCGCGTCGCTGCTGCGGAGCGGGAGCGGCATCCTGCTGCTCGACGCGAGCGGACGCGTGCGCGATCCCGGCGACGGTGCAGCGGTTGCCGGCAGCGGCGGCAGCGGCATCGGCGGCAGCGCGACGCTGATCGTGGCGAGCGGGCTGCTGGAGGCCGCCGATCTGCGCGTGCTCGCCAACGGCCGCGGCGGCAATTCGCCGGCCGGTGGCGTCGGTGGCGACGGACAGCGCGGCCGGGCGGCCGTTGCGATGAGCGGCGGCCGCGCGGTTGCCGGCACGCTGCTGGTCAGCGCCGAAGCGGCCGGCGGCCTCGGGGCCGACGAAGAGAGCGGCTATGGCGTGTTCCAGGCAGCCGGCAGCGGCGGCGGCGGCATCGCGACCAGCCCGGTCGCGGAGGCGGGCGCCAGCCTGCGCATCGACAGCGGCGAGTTCGCCTTCGGCCTTGCGCGTGTCCAGGCCGAGGGTGTCGGCGGCCGCGGCGGCCGCGCCGTCGCCTCGGGCGGCAACCCGCCGCCGGGACTCGGCAATGCCGGCGCGGGCGGACTCGGCGCAGGCGGCGACGTGGTCGTCGCGGTGGCCGGAGCGGCAGCCACGACCGGGGGCCTGCTGATCAGCGCCGACGGCCGCGGCGGCGCGGGCGGCACGGTGGAGATCGCCAGCAGCCCGGCCGTTCAGACGCGAAGCGGCGGTACCGGCGGGACCGGCATTGGCGGCACCGCGGACGCGGCCGTGGCGGGCGCCGCCAATCTGACGCTGTTGACCGCGACGGCGGACGGCGCCGGCGGGAATGGGGGCAGCGTGAGCGGACTGTTCGGTCCGCCCTTTGCTCCCGGATCGACCAGCAGCGGTGGCGCGGCGGGCGACGGCCGCGGCGGCAGCGCGCGTGTGCGCCTTGCAACCCCGGTGTCGCTGCTGGTTCCGCAGAGCCGCGCCGAAGGCCGCGGCGGCAGCGGCGGCACGGCGGCCGTGGGCGGCAACGGCGGCACGGGCCTGGGCGGGCGCGCCGAGACCATCGTCGATGCGAGCGGCATCAGCACCACCTTCGGTCTGGCGGAAGCGGGAGCATTCGCCCGCGGCCTCGGCGGCGACGCGGGCCAGGGCGCGATCGGCAGCGGCGGCGATGGCGGCGCGGCGACCGGCGGCGAAGCGGAGCTGCTGGTGACCGACGGTGCGATCGTCGCGGCGCCGATCTTCGTCAATGC